>Ga0185299_10000391_pt1 | contig 124614 bp, 109 predicted proteins | sample PaiPotPPA55metaG_FD_128002 | JGI IMG/M metagenome (GOLD analysis project Ga0185299, IMG submission 128002) | Iron sulfur acid spring bacterial and archeal communities from Banff, Canada, to study Microbial Dark Matter (Phase II) - Paint Pots PPA... ... | reverse complement strand
GTCCGCGGCATCGTCCACGATGCTCAGCATCGGCCTGTGGAAAACGCTATCGTCACGCTGCGATCCACAACTTCGGCCTGGGCCACGACTACCAACACAGATTCCTCTGGACAATTCATTTTCAACGCGGTCGCTCTCGGTGAATATACCGCGACGGTTGTGGCGCCCAGCTTTAATCAGGCCACGGCGAATCTTCGTGTAAATTCCGGATCGCAGCCGGTTCTGCATTTTTCGCTTAGCGTCGCAACCAACAAAGAAACCGTCCAAGTCTCGGGGGCGCCCGAAGCCATTCCGACTGATTCCGCCACCACCACCACGCTGGTCGGCCGGCTCGATATCGAGCACACGCCCGGCGCAGCCCGCAGCAACAGTTTGGCCATGATCACCGACTACGTTCCCGGGGCCTACATCACCCACGACCAACTCCACATTCGCGGCGGCCACCAAACCAGTTGGCTCATCGACGGCGTTCCGGTGCCCAACACCAATATCGCCTCCAACCTCGGCCCGCAATTCGATCCCAAGGACATTGACTATCTCGAAGTCGATCGCGGAAGCTACGGCGCTGAATTCGGCGACCGCACCTTCGGCGTCTTTAACGTTGTCCCGCGCACCGGCTTCGAGCGTAACCGCCAAGCGGAGCTCGTCCTCAGCGCGGGGAATTTCTACCAAACTAATGACGCCCTCAGCTTTGGCAGTCACACCGAGCGCTTCGCCTATTACGCCAGCGTTAACGCCAACCGCAGCAATCTCGGAATTCAGACGCCGGTTCCACAGAATGTTCACGACGCCGAAAATGGCTATGGCGGCTTCGGATCTCTCATTTTCAACGTCACCCCTTCGAACCAGCTGCGCTTCATAACTTCGTTGCGCAAGGATTACTATCAAATTCCGTACGATCCCAATCCCAACGACATCGAGAATGCGCCGATCGCCGCGAACGGATTTGCGGCGCAGTATCCCAGCCTCAACCTTCGCGACGGCGATCACGAATCAGACGCCATCGCAAACTTCTCCTGGGTACACACGTTCAATGCAAAGCTACTGCTGACGGTCTCGCCTTTCTTTCACCGTAACGCCGCCGATTACGACAGCGCCCTCACCGATCCGGTCGCTACCACCGAGCATCGCAGCTCAACCTACGGCGGAGGTCAGGTTAGTTTCGGCGCAAACGTTGGGAAGAATAATCTGCAAGTGGGTCTGTACAGTTTCTATCAGCAAGATAATGAACTGTTCGGAGTGCTCAACAACTCCAGCGGGACTCCCTTTACCGATGCCGAGCATCCCACCGGCAGCCTGGAAGCATTCTTTGTTGACGACAAATTCAAGCCCATGCCCTGGCTTACGCTAACCGCAGGTATGCGGCCCACGCACTTTTCGGGCGGAGTCTCGGAGAACGCGATCAGCCCGCGCTTCGGCGTCGCCCTCAACATACCGCGTCTCAATTGGACCTTCCGCGCCTTCTACGGCCACTACTATCAGGCGCCGCCTCTTATAACGGCCTCTGGGCCACTGCTGGCTTTCGCACAAGCCAGCAATCTTGGATTCATCGCTCTCCATGGTGAACGCGACGAAGAACACCAGTTCGGCGTGACCATCCCATTGCACGGATGGATCTTCGATGCGGATAACTTCCGCACCAACGTGGTGAATTTTTTTGACCACAACAATATCGGCGAATCCAACCTCTTTTTCCCCATCACCATTGCCCAGGCGGTGATTCGAGGATGGGAGGCTACGCTGCGTTCGCCGCGCATCGCGCAGCGTGGCCAAATTCACCTCGCCTATTCCAATCAAATTGCCGAGGGCGGAGGAGCTATCAGCGGCGGCCTCACTAATTTTTCCTTACCCGCCGGTTTATCGCCGCTCGATCACGACCAGCGCAACACGCTCAACGTCGGTGGCGACGTGACTCTTCCCTGGCACGCCTATGCTTCCACCAACGTTTATTACGGATCCGGGTTCCACAACGCATTTCCCGGCCAGCCTTATCCGGGTAACGATCTGCCACAACACACAACTTTCGATCTCTCTCTCGGCAAGGATTTCGGCGAGCGCTTCTCCGCCTCGCTCAACGCCATCAACGCCGCCAACCGTCGCGTCGAACTCGATAATAGTGTCACCTTCGGCGGCTTTCACTGGAATAACCCCCGTGAGATTTACGTTGAACTACGCTATCGCTTCCACTACTGAAATCGGGGACGGCGAGACCTGGCACTAAGTTCGGAGATAATGAAAGAAGACTGAATATGACTGACAAGCACAACTCATCATCGTTAGAATTCTCTTCGCGACGTTTCTTGCTTTTTGCTTTGTGTGCCCTGCTTGCTTTAGCCGCCGGTTGCAATCGCGCAAAGTCGCAGCCTGAAGCCGCAACCTCTCAGTCCAGAGGCAAACGCTATCCCTTCAGAGGAAAAGTCATCTCCATAGACAAGAACGCCAGCACGGCTAACATCGATAACGAGCCCATAGCGGGCTTCATGGACGCGATGGTCATGTCTTACACGTTCAAGCCTCCCGCGCAAATCGATCAACTCGAGCCCGGCGACTCCATTACCGCCGATGTGGTCGTCGACTCCGACAAATACTGGCTGGAAAATGTGAAGATCACAGGACACACCAAACCTGAGGGCGCCAAGCCCACAGCGATGGTGCGCACCCCAGCTCCGGGCGACGAAGTGCCTGACTTCAAGCTCGTCAATCAAAGTGGAAAGTCGATTTCGCTGCATCAGTATCGCGGCCAGACGCTGCTCCTCACTTTTGTCTACACTCGATGTCCGTTCCCTGACTTTTGCCCTCGCGTCAGCCATGAGTTCGCCACAATCGATCGCCAGTTGCGCTCCAATCCAGCCCGCTACGGCAAAACTCACCTGCTCAGCATCAGCTTCGATCCCGCTCACGACACGCCCAGGGTTCTCCGCGTCTACGGCTTCTCCTGCGCCGGAACGAACGACCTCGCGCTCTTCAAGCGTTGGGAATTTTCCACGATCCCGCAAACAGAGCTCCCGGAATTTGCAAACTATTTTGCACTGACCTACAAAGAAGAAGGTGGACAGGTCATTCACTCGCTCAGCACGGCAGTCATCGCCCCAGATGGAAAAATTGTTAAGTGGTATCACGGCGCCGACTGGCAGGCCTCCGACCTCTTGCAGGACATCGCCACCGTCCGGCACCCAGCCAGTTGATCTGCCACCGGGCAGCCAACTCTGCCTTGGCAACACAAATTGACTCGCTCCCCAATTCCCCCTAAGATGGCTCGACCCACGTTTCAAAAGACCGTGTAACCAAGGGTCCGGCTTCGTCCATGATCGGCCAGACTGTCTCCCATTACCGCATCCTCGAACTTCTTGGTGGGGGCGGGATGGGTGTCGTTTACAAAGCGGAAGACACTCAGCTCGGGCGATTCGTCGCCCTGAAGTTCCTGCCCGACGATTCTTCCCAAGATCCTCAGGCGCTTGAACGGTTTCGTCGTGAGGCGCGGGCGGCGTCTTCGCTGAATCATCCCAACATCTGCACCATCCACGAAATCGGCCAGCACGAGGGTCATCTCTTCATCGTGATGGAGTGTCTCAGCGGCGAAACCCTTAAACACCTGATCAATGGCAAGCCGATGGAGTTCGAGCGCCTGCTCACCCTGGCGATCGAGGTTGCCGACGCCCTCGATGCCGCGCACAGCAAAGGGATCGTCCATCGCGATATCAAGCCGGCGAACATCTTCGTCACCGATCGCGGTCACGCCAAGATTCTCGATTTCGGGCTAGCGAAAATTACCCGCGCCGCCCGCCCCACCAGCGGCGATTCTCAGACTCTAGCGGATGCCAGTTTGGAGCTCACCAGTCCCGGTAGCGCCGTGGGCACCGTCGCCTATATGTCGCCGGAACAGTTGCGGGGCAAAGAGCTCGACGCACGCACCGATCTGTTCTCCTTCGGAGTCGTGCTCTACGAAATGGCGACCGGCATCCTGCCCTTCCGCGGAGAAACGTCCGCAGTAGTCACCGAGGCTATTCTCAATCGTCAGCCGACCTCTGCCATCCGTCTGGTTCCAGAACTTCCTCCCAAGCTGGAAGAAATCATCAGCAAGGCTCTGGAAAAAGATCGCGACATGCGCTGCCAAACTGCGGCTGAACTGCGCGCCGATCTGAAGCGGCTTAAGCGTTCTATCGATTCCTCCCGCACTTCGGTGGTGACCGAGCCGGCTCAGGCTTCGTCCTCCACAACGCTAGTAGCGTCGCCCACCGAGACCGCTCACCGCAAGATGCCGGCCGGCGCGCTGATTTTCGCGATCGGGTTGTTCGTGGCTGCGGCTGGTGGTCTCTTTGCGGGCAAAATGTTCTTCGCCGCCGCACCGCTAGAACCTCCTATCTACCGGCAGCTCACCTTCCGCCGTGGCAGCATCCGCTCCGCGCGATTTGCACCTGATGGCCAAACTATTCTGTACAGCGCCGCATGGCAGGGAAATCCGGTTGACGTATTTACCGCGCGTCCAGAAGCCCCGGAGTCCCGTTCCATGGGCCTCAGCCGCACCCAGCTCATGTCGATCTCTCCCAGCTCCGAGATGGCCGTGTTGCTCAATAGCAAGGCTATCGGTGCCTGGGTAAGCATGGGCACTCTGGCGCGTGCTCCGCTTTCTGGAGGCGCTCCGCGCGAAATGCTGGAGCAGGTTCAGTGGGCCGACTGGTCACCCGACGGCAGCAATCTTGCCGTGGTCCGCGATATGGGCGGGCGAAATCGCCTCGAACTTCCCATTGGGAAACCTCTCTACCAAACCGGCGGCTGGATCGGACATCCTCGCGTCTCGCCGAAAGGTGACCTCATCGCATTCGCGGATCATCCCCAGCAGGGCGATGACAGCGGCTCGCTTGCAGTCGTTGATCTCGCGGGCAACAAAAAGCTTCTTTCCAGCCAGTGGTTCACGATTCAAGGTTTGGCGTGGGCTCCTAATGGAAAAGAGATCTGGTTCACCGCAAGCAGGTCGGGCACCGATCGCACCCTCTACGCCACGTCGCTTGATGGCAAACAGCGCATCGTCGCCCGCCTCCCTGGCGCACTCATGTTGCTGGATATCGCAAAAGATGGACGCGTGCTCCTGGTCCGCGCCACCTGGCGCCGTGAATTGTTGGGAGTCTTTTCCAGCGATCCCAAGCAGCACGAGCTTTCCTGGCTCGACTATACCTTTCCTTCCGATCTATCGGCGGATGGCAAGACTTTGCTGTTTGACGAAGAAGGCGGCGGCGGCGCTCTGGACTACTCCAAATCCGGTGGCTTGACCTACGCGGTCTACATTCGCAAAACGGATGGCTCGCCGGCCGTGCTGCTAGGCGAAGGTGGTGCGGTAGCCCTGTCGCCGGACGGGAAATGGGTAATCGCGCAAACCCAGGAATCCCCCTCTCAGTTCAGGCTCCTGCCGACTGCAGCGGGTGAACCCAGAGACCTCACAAAAGACAACGTCAATCACAGCTGGGCCCACTGGTTCCCCGACGGAAAACGCATTCTGTTTTCCGCCGACGAGCCGGGGAAGGGCGTTCGCTTCTACATTTACGACCTGGCCTCAGGCAAGAGCGCTGCGATTTCACAGGAAGGCGTCAACGGGACAGCGTTCGCGCTCTCTCCCGACTCGCTGCAGATCGCCGCCATCGGCCCCGATCAAAAGGGATATCTGTATCCCGTTGCCGGTGGCGAGCCTCACCTCGTCGCGGGCATCAATCAAGGCGAGCAACCCATCACCTGGAGCGCCGATGGACGGTCACTCTACATCTATCAGCCTGGCGAGCTACCCGCCCGCGTCTATCGCCTCGACGTCGAATCCGGACAACGCACACTCTGGAAAGAGCTCATGCCCTCCGATCCGGCCGGAGTCGAAAACATCGGCCCCATCTACATGACCCCCGACGCCAAAAGCTGCGTCTTCGGCTATCACAGAATGTTGGCGGATTTGTATTTAGTCGAAGGCCTGAAGTGAACCTTGGGCTGGCTTATGCAGAAACAGCCGCCTCGGCTGTCCGCCGAGCGCAGCACGGCAGTCTAGAATGCCGAACTAGAAAGGCGGCCACCGCGACCGCTCTGATGTGATTTTGGGTTGTAATCTTTAGTTGCGATTTTGGGTGGCGCAGGCTGGACGAATGAGGGCTTTAGCCCCTGAGGTACCTCAGCCAGCGGTGCTGCTAAATATCCAGATTCTTCACATCCAGCGCATTCTCTTCAATGAACTTCCGCCGCGCCTCCACATCCTCGCCCATCAGAGTAGTAAAGATGGTCTCGCACTCGGCAATATCTTCCAGCTTCACCGACAGTAAAGTTCTCCGCTCCGGATCCATGGTCGTCTCCCACAGCTGCGGAGCCGTCATCTCACCCAGACCTTTGTAGCGCTGCACGTCATACCCGCGGCTACCTTCTTTCTTTACATATTCGAACAGCTCGCGCGCCGTTGCTTTCTCGACAGGTTCGATGATCGCTCGATTCTTCGGTGCAGCCTTGGCGGTTTTCTTCCCCGACTTTTCATCCGGCTCCGCAGCCTCATCGTCCTCAGCCTCATCTTCCTTGCTCACGGCACCTGTCCTGGTTATGGCTTCCACCACGAACGGCGGCTCCAGATATGGCTCGATCTGCTTGAATTTCGAAATCAACTGCCGGCACTCCGCGCTGGACGCCAGCTCCCAGTTGATCACGTGCTCCGATCCCTGCGAGTTAACGAACCTTACTTCCCACAGATTGTGCTCTTCGTCAAACACCGCTTCCACGCTCTTGAACTTCCGGTCTTTCTGCAACCGCTTCAGTTCTTTTTCCAGCTTCTCAATTTTCTTCGGCGGCTCTTTCTTGTCACCCTCGAAATCGGCGTGCTTTGAAAAATCCATCCGGGGCAGAAGCTCAGTGACGCTCTCGTCCCGCAGACGCTTGTTTACCTTGTCGAAGAAATTGAGGTATTCCTTCAGCACGCTCATAAACCGCGTCAGATTCGCACCTTCCAGCTTGGCCGCGCCTTCGCCATACCGCACGATGAGCCCGTCCGCCGCGCGCTTCAGCATCACTTTATCGAACTCGTCGTCGTCCTTGATGTACTGCATCGATTTACCCTTTTTGATCGAATACAGCGGCGGCTGCGCGATATAGATGTTGTTACGCTTAATCAGTTCCTGCATGTGCCGGAAGAAAAACGTCAGCAGCAGGGTGCGGATGTGCGATCCGTCCACGTCAGCGTCAGTCATCAGAATGATTTTCCCGTACCGAACCTTCGTGGGATCGAAATCATCCTTGGCGATACCCGTGCCCAGAGCCGTAATCATGGCGCGAATTTCCTCGTGCGCCAGCATCTTGTCGTAACGGGCTTTTTCGACGTTGAGGATCTTGCCCTTCAACGGCAGAATCGCCTGGAATCGCCGGTCGCGTCCCTGCTTCGCCGTTCCACCAGCGGACTCGCCCTCAACCAGAAACAATTCGCAGCGATTCGGATCGCGCTCCGAGCAATCCGCCAGCTTCCCGGGCAGACCGCCGGAATCCAGCGCGCCTTTTCGCCGCGTCAAGTCGCGCGCTTTCCGCGCCGCCTCGCGCGCCCGCGCCGCGTCGACTGCCTTGTTGATGATCTTCCGCGCCACGGTTGCGTTCTGCTCGAAGAACGCTCCCAGCCGCTCATTGATGAACGCCTGCACGATGCCGGCAATATCGGAATTCAGCTTACCCTTGGTCTGCCCCTCGAACTGCGGCTGCGACAACTTCACGCTGATCACCGCGACCAACCCTTCGCGCACATCGTCGCCAGTCAGATTTTCTTTCACATCTTTAAACAATCCCATTTGCTGCCCGGCATAATTAATCGTGCGGGTCAGCGCCATGCGGAAGCCGGAAAGATGGGTGCCACCATCGATGGTATTGATGTTGTTTGCGAAGCTGAACACCGACTCCGAATACCCGTCGTTGTACTGCAGCCCGATCTCCATGGCCACGCCGCTGCGCTCGGCTTCCATGTAAATCGGTTTATCGTGCAGCACTTGTTTGCCGCGATTCAAATGCTTGATGAACTCCGCGATGCCGCCGTTGTATTTGAAGTCCGCGTGCTTGGCCTCGCCCGTCTTCGCGTCGGTCGAGCGCTCGTCAGTCAGCGTGATCAGCAATCCCTTGTTGAGGAACGCGAGTTCGCGCAGGCGCTGAGCCAGCGTGTCGTAGTTGTATTCTGTCGCAGTAAAAATGCTGCGATCGGGGAGGAAGTGGACTTTGGTCCCACGCCGCTTGGCCGCGCCCGCCTTCTTCATCCTGCTAGTGGGTTCGCCCTTGGAATAGGTCTGCTCCCAGGTTGCGCCATCGCGCCAAATTTCCAGCTCCAGTTCCTCGCTCAGCGCGTTCACGCAAGAGACGCCAACGCCGTGCAATCCGCCGGAAACCTTATAAGTGGACGAATCGAATTTTCCCCCGGCGTGCAGAGTCGTCATCACTACCTGCGCCGCGGAAACTTTTTCGCCGTCGATGTCCATATCATCGACAGGAATGCCGCGCCCGTCATCGATTACCGTGATTGAATTGTCGATGTGAATCGTGACTTCAATCTTCGTCGCGAAACCGGCTAAGGCCTCGTCCACCGAGTTGTCCACCACTTCATAAACCAAGTGATGCAGTCCCAGATCGCCCGTCGAGCCGATATACATCGCCGGGCGTTTGCGCACCGCTTCCATACCGCCGAGGACTTTGATCGAGTCGGCGTTATAGTCGTTCTTGCCGCCGCCATTTCCAGCGATGGGGGTGACAATTCCGTTTTTTGTTTTGCTTTCTACGATGATCTCTTTGGTGGCCATACCGCTCCGCGGGAGAGTGCCCCCGAATTTCTGTACAGAACCGAGCCCAGCGCGACCCGAAATTTCCCTTCAGGCCTACCTCGGACTGCGCCCACGAATTGACTTCAAGTTATTGAAATGTCTTATACTTAGGTTCGAAGGCGACTGTTGTAATTATACCATGGAAGCCGGATGTTTTCGAGCCTCGAGAGGCCCCGAATCGGGCCAGTAAACGTCCCCTTTTGACGGGGTTTCGGATCGACCGTGCGGTACTTTAGTCACGCTCGGCAGTCCGGGAAACTCAGCGGCTTCAGGTTTCAATTTCCGGCACCTCCAAGCGGTCCAGTGCCATCTAACCACGAGTCCCTGATAAGATATGAGGCACAGGAGTTCCGACCAAAAATGCCAGTACCTGTTTCCCAAATGTGGACTGTCACGTCCTATGTTCTGCGCCAGAAGCTCGCTGGTCGGAAACAATATCCGCTCGTGCTCATGCTGGAGCCCCTGTTCCGCTGCAATCTGGCCTGCGCCGGATGCGGCAAGATTCAGTACCCAGCTCACATCCTGAAGAAAGACCTCACTCCGGACGAATGTTTCCGCGCCGTCGACGAATGCGGAGCCCCTATGGTCTCCATCCCCGGCGGCGAGCCGCTCATGCATCCGCAGATCGCCGAGATTGTCGAAGGCCTGGTCGCCCGCAAGAAATATATCTACCTCTGCACCAACGCCCTGCTGCTGAAAGAGAAAATAAATCTCTTCAAGCCAAGTAAATATCTGACCTTCAGCGTTCACCTCGACGGCCAGCGCGAAGAGCACGACCTCGCCGTCTGCCGCGAAGGCGGCTACGAAATCGCCGTTGATGCCATCAAAGAAGCTCTCAGCCGTGGCTTCCGCGTCACCACCAACACCACGCTCTTCGATGGCGCCGATCCCAAGTCAGTCCGCGCCTTTTTCGACGACATGATGGAGCTCGGCCTCGAAGGCATGATGCTTTCGCCCGGATACTCCTACGACAAGGCCCCAGACCAGAAACATTTCCTCGGCCGCGCCCGCACCCGCCGCATGTTCCGCGCCATCCTGTCGAACCGCAAAAAAAACTGGCGCTTCAATCTCTCGCCCCTCTTCCTGGAATTTCTGATGGGCAAGCGCACCTATCCCTGCACCCCGTGGGGCATGCCGACCTACAACATTTTCGGATGGCAGAAACCTTGTTACCTGCTTCAGGATGGCTACGCAGAAACCTTCGACGAACTATTGTCGACGACAAACTGGAGCAACTACGGCACCGAGTCCGGCAACCCCGCCTGCGCCAACTGCATGGTGCACAGCGGCTATGAAGCTTCTGCGGTTCACGCCACCTTCAATTCACTCGGCGGATTCCTGGCCACGGTGAAAGCCACGCTATTCACCAGCTATCGCGACGAAGAAGCCCTTCGCCTGCTGGACGAGCCCGCGGCCCCGGTTCACCCGCTGGTGCAGATTGCGAGCACGCCACAGGAGTCACTGCAAGAGACTCGCGCGTAAGGCGGAAACGGGTGGTCTTGTTCGGAAGATCCAGGAAGTCTTCACGATTGCTGGACGATGCGTGGTCGTGTCCGCATTCATACCTGGCTCCGACGTCAAGGTGCACATCAAGGATCCGATCCAACTTCGCACTCCCAACGGGGACACACGAAATTCACATATAGCCGGCTTTGAGCGTGCATCTGGGCCGAACGTCGACAGGACCAAGACCGCCATTGTGCTGCCTCCCGATACTTCGAAGCAGGATGTACATCGAGGAACTGAGATGTGGCTTCTGACGGCCCCGGAGGAAGAAACAGAGGAACCATGACAGGCAAAGAATCCGGTCACATTGACCACGAAGCCGCGCAAGCCGTGCCCCACATCAATCCTGACGCACTGGAAGTCGCTCCCGGCACCGCCCACGAGAATCTCGAAGGCTGGATTCCCCAACTCGCCACCGAAGAAGAAATCCGCGTCGCCCTCGAGAAGGCCTTCGACTACCGGGGCGACGTAACCATCAGCCGCAAAGACGGATCCAAAATCGAAGGCTATTTATTCGACCGTCGCAGCGCCCGCACGCTGAAGGATTCGGTAGTTCGCCTTATCCCGAAAAACGCCAACGAAAAAGTCTCCATCGCTTACGCCGACATCGCAGCCCTCGCCTTCACCGGACGCGACACTGCCGCCGGCAAAAGCTGGGAAGCCTGGATGAAAAAATACGCCAAAAAAAAAGCCGCCGGCGAAACCAACATAGCCATCGAGCCCGAACCGCTAGACTGATTTATGCCTCTCCTGCGGCGAAGGAACTTTCACTGAAGCCATGCCGGCGGCCGTCGCTGCCTGAATACCCATATCAGTGTCTTCGAAGACCAAACAGAATTCCGGCTGCACCCCAAGCCTCGCCGCCGCTAGAAGAAATGCTTCGGGTTCGGGCTTACTCTTTGTGTAGTCTCCTGCGCACACCATCGTATCGAAGCGATCAAGCAGCTGCAGCGCAATCAGAGATGCTGTCACCGATTCCCTCGTGCTTCCCGACACTACCGCGAATGGAATCTTCCCGTGCCTAGCCTCAATGTGCTCCAAAACATCCGGAACCGCTGTGAGCTGCGGGAGTAGTTCGAAATAGAGCGCTTCTTTCCGACGCGCCACTGTCTCCACCGGCATACTCAGTCCATGTTTTTCGTTAAGCGTCGAGATAATCTCCGCTACCGGCATCCCACCCCATACGTAGAAGAGCTCTTCCTGAAATTCGCAATTCCATTCACCAAGCGCCTTCTTCCACGCTTTGTAGTGGAGCGGCATCGAATCAGCGATGGTACCGTCGCAGTCGAATAAATATGCTTTGAATAAGCCCTCGGGTAGTTTAAGTTTCATCCGGCTGGACAAGTTCCTCCCCATGACTTGATGATTTCAATGGGCTGGCGTTTTGGCACCTGCTCCAAACCCCAATCCCTGCACCAACTCCTCAACTTCATCTTCCGTACCACCAATAAAAGTTAGCGACACCAGATATCCACGCCCCAAAATCACCAGCGTCGATTGCCGCATCACTCGTGTCCCTACGTCTCTCTGAAAATCCCCCCGTACAACCGTCTTTGTGCCAATCTCCAACTCGTAGGGATCTTCGATCAACTCCAATCCCCGTGCTTTGGCGACCTCACTCACCGGACCAAAATATTGCGCCGCCTCCTTCAACCCCGGATAGGCCTCCACCCTTTCTGCCGCAATCAGAATCGAAGAATTCACATCTTCGCCCCGCGCCTCCGGCGGCCGCGAGAACGCCGCCAGCAACACGCGCCCAGCTTTCGCCGCCTCATTCGCCGCTTCGCCTGCGTCCGTCTCAGCGTCCTTATTGTTCTGCGCGTTCATCTCCTGCGTCCGCAATACCCAGCCCACCGGAATCTTGCACGTAAACCCGAAGCCCGGATTGCGGTACACGCCATTGCTTACCGATCCCGCATCCAGCCGGGACTCCGCCCCAGGCACGCCTTTCCGGGCATGTTGTGCGGAGGAAGACTGGTTGGAGGAAGATTGACTGGTAGAAGTCGAACGCGCTGCCGCAGGCTGCTGAGCGAAGCTCGCAGAAACGACAACAAGCACACCTGCGAAGGCCGGAAGAATAACCTGCAAGCGGAAATCCATTGCTCCAATGTTACAGGAGCATCAAAGGCCCCGGTTCTGAAAGGCTGTTACGGCAGCGTGCGCCGCGCCGGCTTCCCGCTGTTCGACTTGTAATCCGCGGGATACAACACAACAGATCGGTCGCGGCCTTCACCATCGCTCTCCGTGCGCAGGTCAAGTTCATCGCGCAAGGCCAAGTGGACCATTCGCCTCTCCCGCGACGACATTGGAGCGAAGTGGAAGGGTACACCCGTTTGCCGGACTTTCTCGGCAGCCACGCTCGCGGCCATACGCAATTCCTTCAACCGCAAGGATCGCTGATTCTTGCAATCGAATGAGATTTTCTCGTGGTCGCCCGAGGCCAGGCGCAAAATTTCAAAGGCCAGCAATTCGAGAGCGCGCAAAAGCTCCCCGCCACGATCCAGGAGCAGCGTCGAATCCGGTCCCGAAAAGTCAACGTAGATTTCAGGCTTTTCCCACTCGCTCAGCGCCGGCGGGTCCACCACAATACGGTATTTAAGATGAAGGCCGCCGTGAGTCACAACAGCCTTCAGAAATTCATTGATTCTATTCGCAGCAGCAACTTTATCCATAGAGAAAGCTCTTGCCTGTTAGCTCCAAGCCTTTAGCTTGCAGCTGATCTCGTCACACTCAAAGCGGCGCAGTCCGCGCGGACTGCAATCGCCGAAATAAACCTAACCTGCATGGAGGGCGCGAGCCTGGAGCCCCAAACTGGAAGCTTGAGTCAAAAAGCATCTTACTTCTCTTTCTTTCGCGCGCGCTTCTCCAACATCTCACGCATCTCGCGGCCCAAACTGGTTCGGTTCATCACGGCCTGTTGCGCCATCTGAATCAAATTAGTCTCCGCATAATAAAGGTTCAAGCCAGCGGCGAGGTTGAAAAAAATGAACCCCATCATCAGAGGCATCATGAGCGTCATCATTTTCTGCTGCGCTGGATCCATGCCGGTTTGCGGCGTCATCTTCTGCATGGCGAACATACTGACAACCATTAAGATCGGCAACAGGAAATAAGGGTCGCGCGCCGAAAGATCGTGGATCCACAACCAGTGCGCGTGTCGCAGATCGAGCGCGTCCCGCAGCATGCTGTAATAAGCCCACAGAAAGGGCATTTGAATGAGCAACGGCAAACACCCGCCTGCGGGATTCACGCCTTCCTTCTTATAGAGCGCGCTGATTTCCTCATTCATTGCAGCCTTGCGCGGGTCGCGCAGGCTGTACTTCTTATATTTTTCCTGAATGGATTTGATCTGCGGCGCGACCCGCTGCATCTTTAGCATCGACTTCATCTGCGTAATTCGCAGCGGAAGCAGGGCGATCGCAATGATCAGCGTTTGAATCACGATAGCCCATCCCCAGTTGGGCACAATGTGGTTGTAGGTCCACTTCAGCCACAGAAAGAGTGGACGGGCGAGAATTTCCAGCCGCCCGAAATCGACGATGCCCCCCAGATTCGGGTTGCCGTTCCTGATGGTAGGGACCGGGACCGCATCAAGCACCGCCAGTTCTTTCGGGCCAACGTACATGCGCTCGTGAGTTGGGCCTCTAAGGTCGCCAACCACGGCGCCCAGAACGTCGACTTTCGCGTTCTCGTTCGAGCCCGGCTTCGCCGGAACCTCCATGGGATTCCGCAACGTGATCAAAGCAGCCGATTGGGGATTGTCCGGAATGAAGATCGCGGTGAAATATTGATCCCCGGTGCCGGCCCATTCGAATTGGCCTTTCAAAGTATTGCCGCTGCTAATGCTCTTGATAGGCAAGCGCGAAATGTAGCTGGGAAAGATAAAAGTGCTGCGCTCCGTCGAGGCGTCGTTGTGGTAATCGATACGAGCGGCTGCATAGGAAGCGGGAGTGCGTTCGTCGCCGAATCCCGCCGGCCACGCGGGCGCTGCAAAAATCCCGGCTCCTTTATAGACCACCGACGTTTCCACCTGCAAAACATATGTGTGATCGAAATCGAAAGTCTTGCGAACCACCACATCCTGATCTGCATACTCGAACGTGATCTGAGCCGGAGCTGTGAGTCGACCATAGCTCGACGCCACGTAAAGCGCCGAACTCAATCGGTTGCGCAGGGCTTCGTCATAAGTCCACAGCGAAAGCGGATATCCATACTTCTGTGCCGCAGCATCTACCAGCTCCAACGGCCCATTCTGCGCATCGTTATCGAACTTCTTCAGAATCCAGGATTTCACCTGCGCGCCGCGGTTAGTGAACGTAACTTTATAAAGATCGTTCTCGATAACAGTATCGGCTTCCGATGCGGCCTGCTTGCTGATCGCAACTGCCGGAGTGCGCGCCGCCGGTGCTGTCACAGCAGCCACCGCAGGCGCAGCTGCGACTTGCTCGGGCACGGATTGTTTCTGCGGAGCAGCCGGGGCTTGCGGCAGGTATTTCTTCAAAAGCGGTTGAAAAACAATCAGGACGACAAACGTCAGAAGAAAGACGAGAAGCAGCCGCTTCTCCGCGCCGGGTTCTTGTTGCGGATTCTTAAAGTCGGCCAATGTTAAATTACCGTTCCAAGTTCCCGGTGCGTACGCTCGCCCTTCTGCAGAGGCTCGTCCATGGTCCGTCGCACCACCGGGTCATACCCGGCCCCGGCAAACGGATGACAGCGGAGCACGCGGCCTAAGGCCATCCATCCCCCACGCAGCGCGCCGTAGCGCTCTACCGCTTCCATAGCATATTCCGAGCAGGTCGGCACATAGCGGCACGCTGCGGGCAGCATCGGCGAGACCGCCCACTTGTAAGCCCGCAACAATTTCAGCATGACAAATTTGGTGCACTGCATCAATTCTCGTGTGGCGCGGGTGCCTCCGCCCGCGTTGTCGCCTTCCCTGACAATTTCTGCTCAATCACCACGAAGGCGCGTTTCACTTCGTTCAGCACATCGGCGAAGTCAGCGGCCAGCAACGACTTCTTCGGATTGATCACCACATCTGCCGCTACTCCAGGCACCGGACGCGACATGCGAACCGCCTCCCGCAATCGCCGCTTCATGCGGTTACGCTCGACGGCCCCGCCCAGCACGCGCCCCACCGTAAATCCCACACGCAGCCCATGGGGCGCAGGCACCCTTGTCCGCGCTGCGGTCAGCATCTCCGCAGAAGCATTGACCTCCGGACGTGGCCAGTAAAAAACCGTCATCAACCCCGAAAAATGTCTGCGTCCCTGTTTGTAGACGCGCTCGAAATCCGCATGGCGTAACAACCTTGCGCTGCGCGGAAATCGTGCTGCCTTCTTTGGCGGCATTCTGGAATCCAGCCCGGCTAAGCGCACGGCGCTCGCCGTCATGCGCTCAGTCTGCAACAGGCCGACTGTCTCAATCGTGAAAGTGAGCTGCACCAGAAAAGTCTACTCGCGAAATCCGGGCTTTACCGATACCCGCTTCCGTCCCTTGGCGCGGCGACGGGATATCACCTTCTTGCCGCCCTGGGTCTTCATGCGCGTGCGAAATCCATGTTTCTTGACTCGCTTGCGCCGGTTAGGTTGGAATGTACGCTTGGGCATGAAAGATAACTACTCCTAGTTCCGTCGACAGTGTTAAGGCAAACGGTAAGTATAAATGACCAAGTGCCATCATGCCAAACCGAGACCTATGTCTTCACCGTATCTTTCCATTGTTTAGGAGGTGGATGGGACGAATCTGCAGCTTCCCATTACAACTCGGCGAGTTTTCCCCCGCGACTCACAACTTTTCTCTCTTTTACACAGCATTTGAAAAGCGTATGTGAAACTGTCCCTACCCAACGGTGTCCTTAACTGTTAGTCCTACTCTCGTGACTTCGGAGCCAAAACTTAAATGGGTCCCTTTACCCGTTGACGGATCTATCGGTCCGCCACGGGGACTGGCCGATTTTCAAGTGGGATGGTTTTGGAATCTTTTTTGGGCCGCGCTTTCAAATTCCGAGTTTCCTGGGTATCTTCCTGCCGCCGCTACACGCACCACTCTCTGGACCTTCGCTGGAGCGCATCGCCGCGCACACTGGGACGCCAACTGTGCCCTGGTCATGGCTGCCTTCGAGCTCCGAGAGATCGCTGGACGGAAGATGCTGTGTCTACCTGCTTTAGTGGACATTGTGCAGGAACAAAATAAAAAACTAAGGAATCATCGCAGGGTTGATATCCGAAGTTCCCACATCGATTCACAGGAGTGCGGGGATACCTCTCCCTCTCAGTCTGCTTTTGATTTTGAACTTCAACCATCCGGAGGACGTAAAGATTGTTATGCCAAGTCAGGAGAAGCAGCCAGAGGAATTCCATCTAACCAATACTCTCAAGGTAAGCGAGCGCAACGAGTCCAACAAACTCGCGACGTTCTCCGCGAAAGCCTCCGCCGTTACGGCGGCTAGGATGCTCGATTTCGTTCGGGAAATGTCGTTGGGGAGCGAAGACTTCAGTCAGCGCCAGTCGGATTACTGGATCTTCGTGCTACAGGACTACTCGCCGTCGATGATTGAGCGAGCCTTCCATCGATGGGTAAAGCAGTCGAAGCACATGCCTGTACCTTCAGAGATCATCACCATGCTCGATGCCATGGTCGCGGAGGAGGAGCGAGATAGAGTCGCAGGTAAAACCAAACTTTATTTAAACGAAATGCGAGACACCCGCCAAAGATTGGCTGATTCAGGCCAGCCTTGCGGCGAGGCGCAATACCACAACCTCATGAAGGAAGCGCTGGAAGTTGTGAAGAGCTTTCCCGCATTTCGCAATCCGAACCGACCGCTCATGCTCCGGGAACGTTTAGCGAGGGCCCATCCGATACAACCCGCACCGCGAAAGTCAGTCGCCAGAATTGATCGAGAACTGTTAAACAGCCTGCACAAGCAGCAGGTGACAGTCGAGCGCTGATGCACATCTTGAAAATGTTAAGTTGCAACCAGGCCTGTCGAGAAGTGAAGTGATGAGCGCAGAACAAAAACTGGCGATCTTGCACCGCGCCCGCTGCAGTTACATCCTCGACACTTGACACGCGCTGCTTCTAACATGCTGAATCAGCGGAAGCAAAATTTTCTGCCAAGATTTTTGTGCGACGAAAAAAAATTCGTGCTACCATGCGGCACTGTTCAGTTTTCAAAGTCTCATTCACCATGACAACCGCGCTCAGTACAGTAAGCGCATTCCGCAGTACACTAAAAGTTCCACCAGCAAGTCGGTAAAACGAACTTTTTAACGGGCGCCCTCAGCCAGCCGCCGGGACGCCGCCGCGGATATTTCATTTTGGTTTTCACTACTATGTCAGTGACAAGCACAACACTCTCCCCGAATCCGTGGATGCGCATTCTCGATGCGCTGGAAAAAAAGATCAACCGGCACTCCTACAATACCTGGCTGAAGCCTACCCACTACAGCCACTCGAGTGGCGGAATTCTGTTCGTTCGAGTGCCGACGCCAGAATTCCGGCGCGAGGGCGACAAGTATGCCGACCTCATCCAGGAGGCCATCGATAATCTGGGCCTCGAATTTAACGACGTAAAATTCGTCACGCCGGAGGACGATCCCGCCGCGACCACCGTCCGCCACAACGGCGGTCTCTCCGCGATTCCGGTTGCCGCAGCGCCGGCGCAAGCCCGCTTTGATTGGGATGGCGCAGCGCAGTTGAACCCGCGCTATACTTTCGACGCATTCGTCATCGGCTCCGGTAACCAGTTTGCTCACGCCGCATGCCAGGCCGTCGCCGAGCGTCCGTCCAAAGCCTATAACCCACTGTTCCTTTATGGCGGAGTGGGCATGGGCAAGACCCATCTCATGCAGGCCATCGGGCACGAAGTGAAGCGGCGCCAGCCGCAAGCGGCCATCTGCTACGTATCCAGCGAGAAGTTCACCAATGACATGATCAACTCGCTGCGCTATGACAAGATGACCAGCTTCCGCGATAAATTCCGCGGCGTGGACGTTTTACTGGTTGACGATATCCAATTCCTCGCGGGAAAAGAGCGCACCCAGGAGGAATTCTTCCACACCTTCAACGCTCTGCACGACACCATGAGGCAGATCGTGATCGCCAGCGATCGCTCTCCCAAAGAACTGGCCGAGATCGAAGATCGCCTCCGCAGCCGCTTCGAGTGGGGATTGATTGCCGATATCCAGCCTCCCGACCTGGAAACAAAAGTCGCGATCCTGCAAAAGAAAGCTGAACAGGAAAAAGTGACGCTCCCCACCGACGTAGCCCTCTACGTCGCGCAAAATATTCGCTCGAATGTCCGCGAGCTCGAGGGAGCGCTCATTCGCTTAGTTGCCCACTCATCGCTGATCGGTGCCGAGATCACTCTCCCCTATGCGCAGCAGGTTCTGAAAAATTTCATCGACTCGCAGGCGCGCAAGGTCACGATCGAGTCCATTCAGAAAATGGTCGCCGAACAGTTCGGGCTGCGTCTGGTCGAGATTAAAGCTAAAGATAATTCGCGAGCTATCGTCTATCCCCGCCAGATCGCGATGTACCTGGCCAAGCAGATGACTGAAGCCTCACTGCCCGAAATCGGACGCCAGTTCGGCGGAAAGCATCACACTACGGTTCTTCACTCCGTCGAGAAAATTGAAGAAGTCCGCAAGAACGACAAGGATTTGAACCGGCTGCTGAACAAGTTAACCGAGCAGTTGGGCGGATAATGCGAGTGATACAACGTCGGGACTGATTCTTGAACCGTTTGGCCCGGTCCTCTAAGTTTGTGACGACAGGACGGTTGCCGAAGTTCCCCCCACTTCTCCGCTCCGCTCACGTTACTGCTGGTTTTAAGGGTTTTGCATTTGATATAACGGAAGTGTAAAAGTAGCGGGCGGCAGGGGAGACAAAGTCTATGCCGGTGGAAGCGGCCGTTGCGGTAGGAACGATGGAGATCACGGTCAGCAAGGTCGAGTTGCTGCGGGAGTTGACCGCTACGCAGGGCGTGGTCGAGCGCAAGACCACCATTCCAATTCTGTCCAACTATTTATTCGAGGCTTCCGAGGGCAAACTCTCGCTCACCGCTACCGACCTCGATCTCAGCCTGCGCACCTCGTGCAACGCTAAAGTTAAGAAAGAAGGCTCCTGCACCATTCCCGCGCGCAAGCTACATGATTATGTAAAGCTGCTGCCCGACGCCGACATCACCATCAAACTGCTGGACAACCACTGGGTCAGCATCCGCTGCGGCCGTTCCAACACCAAGATGGTTGGCATGGCGAAGTCCAATTTTCCCAGCCTTCCGGTATTTCCAACCGCAGGCGTCGTCAAGATTCCTGGCCAGGTTTTGCGCGGTCTGATCGCCCGCACCTGTTTCGCCATCTCCAGCGAAGAGTCGCGCTACACACTGAACGGCGCTCTAATGCTGCTCAAGCCCGAGTCCATCACCATGGTGGCTACCGACGGTCACCGTCTTGCTCACTGCGAACGCAGTGGCGAGAAATTCGAAGGCGTCTCCGGCGAGATGAAAACGCTGGTGCCAAAAAAAGCGATGGACGAACTCAAGTCGCTGCTCGATTCCGCCGACGCAGAAACCGTCGAGTTCGCCAAAGACGACTCCACGCTTTTCTTCCGTATCGGATCGCGCCTGCTCACTTCGCGCCAACTCACCGGCCAGTTCCCCAACTTCGAAGCCGTTCTGCCCAAAGACAACAGCAAGAGCATCACTCTCAATAACTCCGACCTGAATTCCGCCATCCTCCGTGTAGCCCAATTCGCCGATGAGCGCTCGCGCGCCGTTCGCCTGAAACTGGAAAAGGGCGAAGTGAAGATTTCCGCGTCGTCCACCGAGACCGGCGAGTCCGAGGATTCCATCGAAGCCCCCTACGACGGCGAGACCCTTACCATCGGCTTCAACGCCGTCTACCTGGTCGACTTCCTTAAGGCGGCCGGTACCGATGAAGTCCGGCTCGAACTGAAAGATTCTCAATCCGCCGGTCAGCTCCGCCCCGCCGAGGGTGACGACTATAAGTATCGCTACATCGTCATGCCCATGCGGATCTGACCCGGAATCCCTCGTGAGTGTTTTAGCTCGGGAGATGCTCATGGAGGGACAGGCACCCCCGGCTGTCCGGCTCAAGGGGAGGTCGACGGTCTCTGCGGCGTGGCCCTGAACTGAGACGCTACCAAACACCCGCCGCCCTTGACCTTCCGTCCCTGCTGTCATAGATTGGCGCTCATCCGAAATTTGGAGGAGCCTTCCAATGCTAGACGGATTTAAGAAGTTCATCCTGCGGGGCAATGTAGTGGATATGGCCGTCGGCGTCGTTATCGGCGCGGCCTTCGCCAGCGTGGTCAGCGGGCTGACCAAGGCCTTTCTCAATCCTCTCATCAAGCTGGTTGCCGGAGGCGCCGAAAAGTTTTCCACTCTTCAGTTCACGATCCACGGAACGGCATTTCCGGTCGATGACTTCATTAACGCCTCTATCTCATTTGTGCTGATCGCGGCCGTGGTTTACTTTCTGGTGGTGCTGCCAGTTAATGCGCTCGTTGCCCGCATGAACCGTGGCGAGAAACCGCCCGACCCTAGCACCAAGAAGTGTCCTGAGTGTTTGAGCGAAATTCCCATAGACGCGCGCCGCTGCGCCCATTGCACACAGCCGGTCCTGGGGCGAGCCGCGTAACCCCCGGTCTCCGTAAGCAATCAAGAAGGGCGGCAACCGGCCGCCCTGGATAATTCTTACTTCCCTACGAAACGGGAGATATGAAGATTTATGACGGTCCGCGGGGGTGAGAAGGTGCCTTCGCGCAGAAAGCTGCTGCGAGGCATTCTGGTGCCCACTTCACCATCATCCGCAACACTCTCGAGCTCGATTTTCCTCACAACGTACCCGCAATTTCGCGGTTCCATCCCACTATTACCAGCCAGATTCGCGCGCAGTTTCGCACCTCGTCAAGCGGAGGAGTTCCACTTTCACCGATCACGACCCCATTCGCCGCATGGGAGGAGGCGTCTGCAGTGATTCTCTCCCACCTATTAACTCCTGAGATTCTTGATCACCAGATTACCGCCCCGTGCGCAGATTTTGCCTCAAAATGGGAAAGCGGCCCGCAAAGGCCGCCGATCCTGAAATCTGAAATCTAAGAAGTAGACTTCCCTTACCGCCCCGCTGCCGCCGCCACTGTCATCATCCCGGCAATCTGCATGCCCTCAATCCGTGCCAGCACATTCTCAAGGCTCGCGCCCGTATCTGTGCACGCATCCACATATGGATGCCGGCTCCCATCCGCGTGCATTACGAGCACGGGAGTCCCTGCCTGCGCCTTTTTCACCACATAAGGCAGATGATGCCGGTCATTCCGTGTCAGGCTCGGACCCAGCACCACCAGGTCGAACGTGCTCTTTCCGAGCGCCTCAACCACGGCCTTGCGCCCAACGGCGTTCAGCACGGCGTGTCCAGCCTTTTCAAATGCCGCAGCCGGAGCCACCTGCGCCTCCGCGTCCCCTTCACCATAAAGAATCCTCAGCTTGGTTTTCGCCATTGCTCCCGTCCTGGCCCTGTACGAGCTATTCAGTACTGGCCACAGTCACGGTAGCAACCGCCACGCCCCCTGAGAACGTCACCGAAGACCAGCGACGATCGGGACCGTCCCTCGCAGTGGGATTGGCGGCCCGTCCGGGCAGTCAATGCCCGAAGCCTCGATTCATCCTAATCAAAAATCAGAACTCGAATCCCTCTTCCCCTGGGCGCATTTCAGCGCTACACTCGTGCCCCAGAGGATCTGCCATGCTCCGCTCGCACTTCGTCGTCGCTGCTCTGGTATTGCTCACTACTGCCGTCTGCTCCGCCCAGCAGGCCGCACCTTCGTCCACCGCTAGTTGCAGTCTCGACGATGGACGCCAAATCTACATCCGCTTCAATCCCATCGCCTCGAAGAACGACAAGCTTCCAAACGGCAAGCCTTGGACTCCCGGCGGCGCTCCCATGACTTTATTTACCGAAGCCCAGCTTTCTTTTGGCGGCGCAACCATCCCCGTCGGCGCCTACACTGTCTATCCCATCCCCGCGAAAGACAAGTGGACCCTCGTCGTAAACAAAAATGTCGCTGCCGGCTCTTCCTATGACGAAAAGCAGGACATCGCCCGCGCACCCATGGAGACGGATCAGATAAGCCAACCCTCAAACGAATTGGAAGTAGCCTTCGCCCACGTAGGTGACAAATGCACCCTCCGCATCTACTTCGGCAAGAGCGCCTCGTTCGCGCCGTTCACCGCGAGGTAGGATGGCGAATCGGCAAAAGAAGTCTGAGCTGTGAGTTAAGAACTAAGCTGCGGACGAACAGTCAAATCTGTTATTAAAAATACAATCGTAATCCAGGGAGCGGAGCGAAGGCCTACGGCAAGTCGAGCTGCATTCGATTGGTTTCCCGAATCCGCAGAACGGGCCAGCAGCTAGAACCCAGGCGCGGCCTTACCTTTGTCTTCCCGCGTGCCCAGTCCAATGACCATGGCCATATCTTTCGGATACACTACGTCGCGTCCGCGCGCCAGAAAGTGATAGTAAATCGACATGGCCGCGCCATACGATCCAAATCCTGCAGAGACCACTCGCGAATGCGCAGCGATTCCCACAACCATCCCCACCAACTTAAATCCCGATGCTCCGCTCGCCGCGCCGCCTCCCGCTTCCCCTACGCTTGCACCGCCTCGTCCCGCGTCGCGATCCGGCGATGCTTGCGATGCCGCCAGCATCACTTGAATTCCGGTCGTCAAATATCTCGTCCGCGGCGTTGTCACCTGAGCTCCGCCTTCCGCGTCCAGCTTTAAGTGCTCGCCCTTGGCCACGGCCACGCCTTCGAGGTTCGTCTCCACTCTCTGGTCAATCCCGTTTGGAGGCGCCACCTGATGAAATAAAATTCGCAGCTGTCCATTGCGTCCCAGCCGTCGCGCTCGCGCCACCTGAACCACCGAGCCTTTTATCACGCTGCCCTCCGGCAAAATCAAGTGATCTGACACCACCAGCGGCTCCGTAATGAGTGCCTCTACCGGATCACCCTTCTTCGCCGTCGCCGAACTTAACGCCGTCTCCAGCCGCGCATGCACCACGCTTCCAGTCGGTGGCGGAGCTCCAATGTTCATCAGAGCCTCCGGCTTCACTGCTTCGGTTCCAAAATCCAGCGGCTGCTGCAGGTTTGCATTGAAGCTCGTTCCCGAATCGATGTATTGCGGATGCACCGGCAACTGCGCCAGCGCAGCGCGCTTCAACTTGTGCATCTTGCCCGGCTCGTGAATCTGCTTCTGCAAATCGCTCCACTGCTGCCGGATCGCCTGCCGCGTTGCACTAACTTTTTTCGACGCCGCCTCCTGCACTTTATTTTTCTGCTCAGCCTTGTCGTTCGCCGACACAAACCGCAGCACTCCATCGGGCGCCGGAGAAGCCACCGTATGCAGCGCCACCCGCCGACCGTCCCCCATCACAAGCTCCTCAAACTGCACATGGACCGTCCGCACCGGAGAAAAATTCCCGTTCGTCGCCTGCATCGTCCGGACCATCTTTGGCACCGCATCAATCGCCGACACTTTCCCGTTCACTACCGTCCCCACCGGAATCAGCAGCTTGTCAAACGCGTACACCGGCTCCGTCGTCTTCCCGTGAATCGCTTGTCCCACCTCCCGAACCCGTACCTCGGAATCCAGCGCCACTTTGATCGGAGTTCCTGCCTCCACTGTCATCGGCACCACAACCGGCTCGGAGGCAGCGTTTTCAGTCGCCCGCTTGGACGCCGTATCCTCGCTGTTCGGCTGCGTTCCCACTGGCGGGCGCGGCTTCAGCATCTGCCCCACACTCACGCCGCACAAATTCGCCACTAAAACTGCTCCCACCAAGGCCCTTAGCACCATTGCAATACTCCTGATTATGAGTTGTCCGAAGAATGGCGGTTAGTCCAAATAAGTCGCGGGGACGGCGTGCGGTGCCCCAAAGAAGAGAAAGAGGTCGTGTTTACTATGAAGTCCAACCCGGGATAAATGGTTGTAGGATCCCGCTTCCCCGGAGCCCAAATCCCTCCGGCCATTCTATTCTCTACCCGAATCTGAGGCTACACCTACCGCAAAATATCACTGCTTCGAAATGCAATTTTTTCTGCGACAATTCCCGAATGCGGTCCTTGCTGATCCTTCTCGCTGCCACCACCGCCCTGGCTCAGACGGTCCGCCAAACTCAGTCCTCGAATACGATCGAATCACTCCGAGGCGTAAGCGCCGTCTCGCAGGAAATCGCATGGGCCTCGGGCACTCGCGGCACTTACCTTCGCACGATCGATGCGGGACGCCACTGGATCCCCGCCCAAGTCCCCAACGCCGCCGGCCTCGACTTCCGAGGTGTCGTAGCTTTCTCCGCCGATGAAGCCTTCCTTATGTCCGCCGGTCCCGGCGACCAGTCCCGCATCTACCACACCACCGACGCCGGCCAGCACTGGCAACTCCAGTTCACCAACTCCAACCCCAAAGCCTTCTTCGACTCCATCGTTTTCTGGGATCCAACTCACGGCGTCGTCCTCGGCGATCCCTTCGCCGATGAATCCGGCCAACTGAAATTCCAACTCCTCATCACCAACGACGGCAAAACGTGGACTCCGATCCCTTCCTCCCCACTCCCACCCGCACTCGAGGGCGAAGGCGCTTTCGCCGCGAGCAACACCTGCCTAGCCATCCTCCCAAAAGACGATCCCAACATTTGGTTCGCGTCCGGCGGTAAAGTCGCCCGCGTCTTCCACTCCTCCGATCGCGGCGGCACCTGGCAAGTCTCCGACACTCCCATCACTCACGGCCCCGATTCCGCCGGCATCTTTTCCATCGCCTTTCGCGACCCGCTCCACGGCGTCATTGCCGGTGGTGACTACAAACATCCTGATCAGGACGGTCCTAACCTCGCCTTCACCTCCGACGCCGGGAAAACGTGGTCCCTTTCCAAGCTTTTCCCGCAATCCTATTACTCCGCCGTGGCCTACGATCGCAAATCCCTCACTCCCACCGCCAAGTCCTTTGACGAAGATCAGGCCCACGTCCGACTCTTCCTGGCGGCCGCCAAGTCCCTCTATGATTTCCGCCCGCCCCGAGACCCCACTCGCATCAGTCCGCCTAAGAAATCCACCATTCAGTTCAACGCGGTCAGCCCTTATCCCGGCGGCGGAGCCGTGTTCGTTGGCCCCAAAGGCTCCATAGGAACGCTTCCCTGAACTTAGTGCTGATTGCGGCAGATCCGGGGGCATCTGTCTCAGTAGTCTGGCCCGGGCGAAGCACGGCGGCCGCAGCCAGATTTTAGCCAATAATTCCACTTTTCCCGCACCCCTAAGCGCTTACTCCACATCCAACCGATAGCTTGTGTTCCTAAGGTACTGCAGCCACGATGTCTCGTCCGCACGGCTTTGGAGTACACTCTTTTAAGAACATTTCGCCAGCATGTTCAGCCCTCACCCCAATCTAGCCGACGACGTCAACCACGCAATCGTCCAATCCGAAATCGAGGGCGGAGTCTTCCTCCACGATCTTCCCCCCTCCACCATCCTCGAAATCCAAACTCTTCACCACTGCTACACCGCCGTTCTCCTCGGAGGCAGCGAAGCTCTTCTCTCCGGCCATCCCGAATTCTGTCCCAGTCCCGTGCACGTCGCTATCGCCGGTTCCACTTGGGGAGGTTCCATGCTTAAGCTGCAATACGTTGGACGGGGCATGCACCTCGAATTCCGTCACCCCGAATACGACACACCAATCGTCACCTCACCCATCCAGGAAATCCGCGACTATTCCGCGGTCAATCCTGCCCTGGCCTGCGTCCCCTGTGTTTAGGATTCGCAGTGTCTAGAATTCGACAAACCACGCCCATTGACTAACACCGCGCATCCTTCTACTATCCCGCTACGATCTCGAAAACTAGAAATTGGAATCCTAAGCTGTGACCATCACCACTCGCGAAGTCAGCCACGTCACCATCGTCGATCTCAACGGACGCATCACTCTCGGCGACGAAACCGGGCAGCTTCGCGACGCCGTTCGCCAACTCATCGCTGCCGACAAGAAGAAAATAGTGCTAAACCTCGCCCAAGTCGATTACATCGACTCCTCCGGCGTCGGCGAATTAGTCAGCAGCTTCACCGCCGTACGCAACGCGGGCGGCGAACTCAAACTTCTCAACCTCACCAAGAAAGTTCGCGACGTCCTCAACGTCACCAAGCTCTACACCGTTTTCGATATTAAAGAGGATGAATTTACCGCTGTAAAATCCTTCGATTACTTCTTCGCCAAGTAATCTTTCCCCACACGTTTCACTAAAATCTTCTGATCCTCCACCAGCACTTCGTCCCCATTCATCAACCGCGCCGGTACCGATCCTACAGTTTGTTCAATGTCGATCAAGGCTATGTCCCACTTCCGCTGAGGATTCGTTCAATGTGCCGCCATGACAATCGCGAATCCGGGCAGCGTATCCCACCAATTACCATCTCGATTCCCGATAGCGAGAAGCCTTATGTAGGGACAGGCGCCCTCGGCTGTCCACGGAGCGCAGCTCTGTTACTGCCCCATTCTGATTTTCGAAGCGTTCCCTGCGCACCAAGTTAGTTAACCGCACGCAGCGGCCCACTGGGCACCTTTTTTGCAGGCGTCATCGTAACTTCCAACCCACCCGCCCGATGGAAACACCCCTTTCACTCCACTCTTACCACTTTGATTCCCGCCAACCAGCACCTCTCAGCCTTCGACCATTGGCACTCGTACCGCATGGCTGCGGCACTCGAACTAGGGGTAGACTGCTTCTATACCTTCGATCAGCAGCAGACGAAGCAACGGCCCCAAACCCTCCATCTCAAGCTGAACCAGACTCCCTACTTCCCCTTCAGCATCTCCACGACCCGCTCGTAGTCATCCACCGTCGCATACTCGATCACAATCTTCCCCTTCCCATTGCGATCTTTAATCCTCACCCGCATGCCCAGGATCCGTTCCATCGCCAATTGCGCCGCGCGCACATTCGGATCCATCCATCGTGCGCCTCTACTTTTCTTAAGCCCGAGCTCGCCCGGCACCGTCTGTCCTGGGAGCATCGGCAAAAACCCATTCAGCCGGGCCACTCTGTCTTCAATCTCGTCCCACTTCAAATGCTTGGTCACCACTTCTTTCGCAACTTCGACTATGTGCTCTTCTTTTTCCAACGCCAGAATTTCTCGGCAATCGCTGAAAGTCAGCCGCCCCCCCAGCAGATATCCCATGACCTCCCGCGGCAGCCGCAGCAGCCGCATGTAATTCGCCACCGTCTCCCGCGACACTCCAACCCGTTCCGCAATCTGCGCCTGCGTCAGTTGAAATTCCTTGCTCAACACCCGAAACGCTTCCGCCTGCTCCAACGGGTTCAAATCTTCCCGCTGGACATTCTCGAGCACCGTCATCTCCGCCGCCTGCTGTGGCGAAAGCCTTCGCACCAACGCCGGGATCGTCTGCTTCCCGGCCATCTTCGACGCGCGCAACCGCCTCTCGCCCAGCACCAGGATGTAGCGCCCATCCTGATCCGCCGGACGTACCACAACCGGCTGCACCACGCCGCTTTCTTTGATCGAATCCGCCAGCTCCCGCAAGGGTTCTTCGTCAAATACATACCGCGTCTGATACGGGTTCTTGTCGATCAATTCCAAGTCGATCAGTGCCACCATATGGTGTGGCTGTATCGTCTGCGCCTGAATCGAAATCACATCGGATAAAGGCTCGAACGAGGTCGGGGACGTTACGGGTGAAGCAGGCGCATTTGGCGCGGGCGCCGCGGCCCGCGTTGCTCCCGCCTCACCAGAAGCCGTCAGTTCCGTGCCCTTGTCATCTCGAGCGAAGCGAGGGATCCTGGTTTCATTCGCAGGACCACTTGCGTGAAGGTCAGGACTCACACTGCCCGCGCCGCCACTCGGGGATCGCGAATCAGTACTCGTAACCACCCGCGGCCCCGGCAACAACGATGCCAAGCCCCGCCCCAAAGCCTTCCTCTTCTCCACCTTCTCGTCCTTCTTCTCTGCCGCCACAGTCGAAGTCATAAGCCGTCCCCTTAATAGTCTTGTCAACCTGAGCGGAGCGAAGGACCCCTGCAACTGGCCGTCACAACCGCTCCGTTCATACATCGACACTCATCGATCCATTAGATCGACGTACATCTATATAGATGAGTATCGATCTAAGTCCTACGCGCTTTTCGCGGCCGTTGAGTCCCCCGCCGCCGCGAGATGCCGTCCAAGCAACTCCTTCGCCAGCCGGATATAGCTCTCCGCGCCCTTCGACCGCGGATCGTACACCAGCGCCGGCTTACCATGGCTCGGCGCCTCTGCCAGACGAATGTTCCGCGGCACCGTTGTCGTGCATAATTTTTCGCCAAAGAATTTTTTCAACTCGGCAATCACCTGCTGAGCCAGGTTGGTCCGCTCATCGAGCATGGTGAGAACCACCCCCTCAATTTCAAGCCCTGGATTCAATTCCACCCGAATTCGCTCCAGAGTATCCAGCAACTCGCTGATGCCCTCCAGCGCAAAGTATTCCGCCTGCATGGGAATTAGAACCGAGTCCGCAGCCACGAGCGCGTTCAGTGTCAGCAAGTCAAGAGCAGGGGGACAGTCCAGAACGACATACTGAAACCGATCACGCAGGGGTGCGATCGCATCCTTCAGCCGGTACTCGCGGCGCTCGGCCTCTACCAGTTCAATATTTGCCCCTATCAAATTCTTGTGCGCTGGGATGATCCAAAGCTGCTCGAGCTCTGTAGTCGCCAAAGCCTCTTCGCCAGATGCGTCCCCCATGAGCAAGTGATAAGTCGATAGGCGATCAGGATCCTTCGCCAGGCCAAAACCGCTCGATGCATTGGATTGCGGATCGCAATCGATGAGCAACGTGTTCACCTCAGCCGCTGCGAACGACGCCGCTACGTTGATGGCGGTCGTAGTCTTGCCCACGCCGCCCTTCTGATTGGCAACAGCGATGACGCGTCCCATAAGTTATAGAGAAACCAGAGTGTCTGCAGCATAATGCGATTAGCATTTCGATTGCAATAAAGAACTGCTGTGCATAAAGCAGAAGGCGGTGCAAAACGCGTCAATGTTCCGGCGGGAACATTGACCTTGCGCGGTTCCGCATAAGTTTGTTTCCCTAGTGGATTAGCAAGGACGTTGTCTTTGGTCTTTAGTCTTTGTCTTTGCGTTCCGACCGGAACCTTAGCGCCAATAGGCACCGAGTGGGCCGCAAGTTAGAAACGATTACTGAAAAACTGATTTCGTGCGGGAATGTTTTGTAGTGTTCCGGCGGGAACATTGATAGATTTGGGAGTGCGTCAAGTGACTAATGCCCTCATTTACCACTTTGTGGCGTTCCTGAAGGCAGCGCGAGAGCAGTCATCCAGTTTGGACGCCATTTTGGAGTGGTTATTGACCACTTGTTACTTCCTTGGTTCCGGCCCTGCCCACCAGAAGGATGCGGGACGTGGATCCGGGTATCAGCAGGGGATCGTCCCAAGAGAGGTTCTGCAGAATTGATCGAGCAGTCTTGATCTGGGGAGCGGTTATCAGCAGGGCCAAGCGTGCGGCAGGAGCCAGAAGCCTGGCTGCATCCGGTAGACTCTCTGCGAAGCGCTCGACCGCGCGTAGGGTGACCAGGTCGAACCTCTGGGCAACCTCTTCGGCGCGGACGTTTAGTATATTGACATCCGTCAATGTAAGCGTGCGTGTGACCTCGCGGAGGAACGTGGCTTTCTTGTGGTTCGACTCGATTAGCGTAAGGGCGATGTTGGGGGCCCAGAGTTTTATGGGAATTCCCGGGAAGCCAGCACCGGAGCCGATGTCGGCCACACGCGGAGCGGGGCTTTGCTCCGCCGAACGGCCGAGGGCGGCTGTTCCCACATGAGCACCGGTGGGCAACAACTGCCGGGCGACGAAAAGAGATTCTCCAAAGTGGCGGGTGACCATTTCTTCCGGGTCGCGGATGGCTGTGAGGTTGATCCGAGAATTCCAGCGCAGGAGTATATCGATGTACATCGATATATGATTAAGTTGAGTCAAGGAAAGCACAGCGGGGTTATCGTCGCTGCCCTCACTCGAACGAGGAGTGTTCGACAGATAGCGGTGAAGCAGTTCGACGATGCGGGTGAGGAGCATGTTCGACCTACGATTGTAGATTGCGACCAGGGAATCTTAAATCGCGGCCACGCGTGGGCTTCGCCGAGGACATCCGTCCGTCAAGCTGCGCTCGACGGACGGGCAAGAGTGCCCGTCCCCACACGCGCCGTCCCCCACATCTTCCCTCTCCACACTGCTCGATGTTAGTGAGCGGTGGCTTGCTGGTCGGGGACGAAACTGTTCATGACGGCGTCGCGCATGAGGTCGGGAGGGAGGAGGCCTTGGGCGAGAATGAAGTCGTGGAATTTCTTCTGGTTGAATTTTTGGCCGAGGGCGGCTTCCGTGTCTTTGCGGAGAGCGATTAATTTTGTGTAGCCGTAAAAGTAGCTGTTGGCCTGGCCGGGCATACGGTAAGTGAAGCGCTCGACTTCTTCCTGAGCGAAGGCATGGGAAAGGACGACGTCGTGTTCCATGACCCGGTAGGCGTCCTCGGGCTGAATCTTTCCGGCCTGCAGTTCGGGATCGAGGAAGGCGCGGGCGGCGCGCTGCAGTCGGAGATCGAGCGAGACCAATTGCCCCTCCGCGGGCATGTAGGGCTTGATGAGATATTCGGAGTAGAGTCCCCAGCCCTCCACGTTGGTGCTGTTGAAGGCGTAGCGGACGCGGGCCAAAGAGGTGCCGTGCTCAAGCATGGAATCGAATTGCAGCTCGTGTCCGGGCCGGGCTTCGTGAGCGGTGAGGGTCCAGGCAGCGGCGTCGTAGGTGAAGTCGTCGTATTTTTCAGAAGAAGTTTGGCCGGGTCCGGCGGGAATATTTAGGGGCAGAACGAAGACGCCCTTCTGGCCGGTGTTGTGGAGGAAGGGCGGAGGCTGCATGTGGGGTGCGGGTTGTTGCGCGGTTTCGGCGGCGCTGGCGATGCGAATACGAGCGGGGCGGTCGGGGAGCGTGACGATTTGCTTGTCGATGACGATCTGCTCGATTTGCTTCAGCCGATTTTCGTAGAAGGGAAGGATAGCGTCGCCGACGAGTTGTTGCTTTTTTAGTTCGTGGATTACATCGCGATAATCGCTGGAGGGAAGATGGCTCTGCTGGGCGATCTGCGCGGCGACGGTTTTCATTTCTCCCTGAATCTCTATGAAGGCTTGATGCGCCATGGTGGCGAGTTGGGCTGGAGGAATGTCAATGCCGTAGCCTTCGAGTTCGAGCGCATACTGTTCGGGCGGAAGACGGAAATCGGCGCGGGCTTTAGGCAGGACATTGGCTTTGGTCCAAGCGTCGTAGTCGGCGAGTTGAGCTTTGAGTTTGCTGAAAGGTTCCAGCCAGTCCTTCAGGCTGTATTTCTGCATGAGGGCGGCGATGCCATCGAGATAGTTGGAGTTTCGTCCAAGTTCAGTTTCGATCTCGGTTTTCGCCGGATAGATCACACCGGGTTTTGAGATCTGTTCCGAGACGCGTTGTCTCAGAATGTCGGTGAGCGGCTTGTAGCCGGGTTCAAGGCCGGCATATTCGCGAATACGCACGACGGCAGCGGGCCGGCGTTCGCTAGGCGTTTGCTCGTCGAGTAAAGTATGCAGGCCGCGAAAGACCAGGCCGCTGGCATTCAGGAAGGGGACTTTGTGGGCGCGCTCGTAATCCTGCTGACGGAAGCGGAGTTCTACCTTCCGAATTACGATCTGTAAATCCTGCGCGACGGGCTTTTCTTTTTGCTGGGCGACCGCGCTTTTTAGTTCGGCGAGAACTGCGGCGGTTTCCTGACGCTCCTGATCCTCATCGGCAAGAGTGGGCTGTGAGGCGAGGACGTCGTACTGGCTGAGGCCTTGGTCAGAGCCGGATTCGGGACGGTGCTTCATCTCGACCGCCAGGAGCTTGTTGGTATAGGCGTTGCTGACAGCAACCCAGCTCGGAGCTGGGGGCGCGGTTTGCGCGGCAAGCGGGAAAATTAAAAGGGCTGCGGCCAGAATAAGAACCAGGCCGATTATTGATTTTTTCACGTTCGATTCCCCGTCAAATTGCTGGAGCTCGGCCTACCGCCGAAAGCGGCTGATGAGGTATAGCACGAGCGAAATCACCACGCTCAACAGGAGCGAGGTGGCCAGCGGGAAGTATACCGTAGTGTTCTTGCCGCGATAGAGCAGGTCACCAGGCAGGCGGCCGAGGGGAAGCTGCGTGCGGCCCAGCAGCATCAGCACCAAGCCCGCAGCGACCAGGACGATGCCAGCGAACGCCAGCCATCTGCCAAATTCAGCCATGGATCGACTTTTTCTCGAGGTTGCCTGACTGTACTACCGAGTGTTTCCCAAAGTGCGCGCCTTTTGCAATAATTACCCCGCATGGTTCTGCAGAAGTGATTCCCGCAAGACAATTCGTTTGCCACTCCGTCCGTGCATCGATTTTGCAACTAAGCCCCTGACTTGCATCGATTTCATCGCAGCTTAGTCTTGAGTTCGAGGATTTCAAGGAGGTTTGTTGTGACATCGCACAAAGCTTCGATTCTTCGCCTTGTCTTAGTCGCCTTTTTCGCGATTTGCGTTCTTGCCGCCGGCGCACCCTGCGCATTCTCGCAGAATGTTCTCACTTACCATAACAACAATTCTCGCACCGGAAGCAATCCCTCCGAGGCTACGCTCAATCTCAGCAATGTTAATGCTAGTTCATTTGGGAAGCTGTTTACCTTGTCGGTGGATGGCCTTGTCGATGGCGAGCCCCTGTACCTGTCTGCAGTACCCATCCCGGGCAGTGGCACTCATAACCTCCTTATCGTGGTGACAGAAAACGATTCAGTTTATGCGTTCGATGCCGATACTGGCACGGCGATCTGGCACATCCGCACGCTCAAGTCTGGCGAGACTCCATCGGATGACAGGGGTTGCAGTCAGGTCGCTCCGCAGATCGGTATTACTTCCACGCCCGTTATCAGCCGGCCAAAGGGATCGAACGGAGTGATCTATACCGTATCCATGTCCAAGGATTCCTCCGGGAACTATCATCAGCGGCTGCATGCCCTCGACGCCCCGACGGGGAACGAATTGTACAAAGGTCCTGTCGATGTTGAGGCCAAATACCCCGGCAGCGGTGATAACAGTTCTGGTGGGTATGTCATCTTCGATCCGGCTCAATATAAGGAACGCTCTGGGCTGCTGGAGTATGGCACCACAATTTACCTGGCCTGGGCATCGCATTGCGATATTCGCCCTTACACGGGCTGGGTGATGGGCTACAACGCGACGACACTGGCCCAGACGACGGTGCTGAATGTAACTCCCAACGGCAACGAAGGCGCGATTTGGGGTGCGGGTGCAGGACTTACCGCGGACGGTGCGGGCAACATTTTTTTCCTCGACGCCAACGGCGTCTTCGATACGAGTTTGAGTTCTGGCGGCTTTCCGAGCAGGGGCGACTATGGCAATGCGTTCATCCGACTTACGACCAAAGGCGGACTGGCAGTCGCAGACTATTTCGAAATGGATAACGGAGTGCAGGAAAGCAATAGCGACACTGACTTGGGCTCGGGCGGAGCCTTGCTGTTGCCCGCGATGAGGGATTCCTCGGGCACAATCTGGAATTTGGCGGTCGGCGCGGGAAAAGACTCAAACCTCTATGTGGTCAATCGCGCCTCCCTGGGTAAGTTCAATGCGAAGAGCAACAATATTTACCAGGAGTTGCCAGGAGCGCTGCCTGGGGGAATCTGGTCAATGCCGGCTTTTTATAACGGGAGGCTTTATTTTGGGCCGGTGGGGCAGCCTCTTCTCGAGTTTGAATTTAAGAATGCGAAGCTGTTACCCGCTCCAGTCGCAAAGACCAGCAATGCTTTCGGCTATCCCGGCGCCACTCCGAGCATTTCAGGCAGTAAGAGTTCGAATACGATTGTCTGGGCGGCTGAGAATACTAATCCCGCAGTTCTGCACGCCTACAATGCGAATACACTGGTTGAGATTTACAACACCAGTCAGGCTGCCAACCGACGCGATCACTTTGGCGCAGGGAACAAGTTCATCATTCCGCTGATTGTGAACGGCAAGGTCTATGTCGGAACGACCACGGGCGTTGGCGTGTTCGGGCTGCTCTCCGCCTCGGCGGATGTGGGACACAAATCTGCCATCACGGCCAGTGCGAATGGAATCGAATCGGTCACTGCGGCGAAAGAGAGTACCACTTCCCCGGCGAACAACCATGTGATCCCGTGAGCTAGGCATCCATTGTCGACTTGGTGGGACGTGGGCGCGGCGTGAGCCGCGCCCTTTCGATTGATGAAAGCGTTACTCTCGCGCTGCCGGATAGATTCCATTAAGAGAAGGTTGGGAGATCTGCCCGCCTTGAGTCAAACCTCCGTTTGCCTTATCAAAATGGTAAATCTGGATCGTGCTGCTGCCTCCGTTATCGCTCCAGTGAACCGCGTAAACCAGGAGACCATCCTGACTGAAGTAAATTTGCGGAGACCCTGGAATCGAGTAGCCGGTATCCAGAATTGTTTGCTGGTGAGATCAATTTTGACAACCTGAGTAATGTTGCTCGAGTTCAGATACGAATTCTGGCTCAGAAAAAGGTATTGCCCCGACGGGTCTACCGCGACGCCCGAAGTGGTCCCACACCCTGCCAGCATAGCCGTGTTGCAGAGGGATCAGCGGAGTTTTCGGGTTGTTGACCAGCGGGTATAGGTTAATGCTTTGGGGCTGGCAGATAGAAGTGGGCGGAGTGCTCCTTAGAGATCACTTATCCGCCTGGCGGTTGCCGCAGCCTGACGAACGTTGCTTAGAGTCACCCGTGACGACCTTCCCCGAGCTGTATAACTTTATCCGTATCCGCGTTTGGAAATGGATGGAGGGAAGGCTAAACTGCAGTCGACCATGTCTGTTACAGATCAACTTGGGTTTAAATTCCAACCGCCCGAGCGGCGGGTGTGGACGGTTCGCGGTTTGGTGGCCGCAGTGCGAACGCTCGTGGAGCGGGAGTACTCCGATGCGTGGGTGGAGGGGGAGATTTCAAATTTCCGCGCTCCTGATTCAGGGCACCTTTATTTCACGCTGAAGGATGGAAGCGCTCAGATTCGGGCCGTGATGTTTCGGTCCGCGGCGCGGCTGCTGCGGTTTCGGCCAACCGACGGCATGCAGGTGGTGGTGCGGGGGCGGGTAACGATTTACGAAGATCGCGGTGAGTTACAGATTGCCGCGGAGCATATTGAGCCCAAGGGGGCGGGTGGGTTACAGGTTGCATTCGAGCAACTGAAGGCGAAGCTGGAGGCCGAGGGATTGTTCGCGGCGGAGCGGAAGAAAGCGATTCCTACATTGCCCGCGCGCATCGGCATTGTAACCTCCCCGCAGGCGGCGGCGCTGCGCGACATTCTAAACATTCTGCTAAGGCGGCACCACACCGCGAATGTGATGATTTATCCCGCGCAGGTGCAGGGGGAAGCGGCAGCCGCGGAAGTGGCGGGCGGAGTGCGGTATTTCAATCGCAGCCGCAGCGTGGAAGTAATTATTGTGGGACGCGGCGGAGGTTCGGCGGAGGACTTGGCGGCGTTCAATGACGAAGGGCTGGCGCGGGTAGTCGCGGCGTCGGAGATTCCGGTGATTTCGGCGGTCGGGCACGAGACCGACTTTACGATCGCAGATTTTGTGGCGGACCTGCGAGCGCCAACGCCTTCAGCGGCGGCGGAGTTGGTGATCCGCTCCCGCGTGGAAGTCGAGAATCAGGCAGAGGCGGCGCGGGAGCGGCTGGTGCGGGCGATGGAGCGCCAGCTGCTCGAAGCCCGGCATGCGCTGATGGAGCGGGCACAGGACGGCGCCTTCGCGCGCATGATGGACTTGATCCGGCAGCGACAGCAGAAACTGGATGATCTCACTTACCGCCTGGAGCGCGGCGAGCGGCAAGTTCTGGAACGATTGCGGCGCCAGTGGGAGACAGTGGCGTCGGCGGTGAGGCATTACGATGCGCGGCGCGTGCTGGCCGGTATTCGCGGAGAACTTGAAGCGGTAAGCGCAGCGATGGCGGCCGCAATGCGCAATCAACTGTTGCAGAATAAGGTTCGGCTCGAGCGCATGGGCAGGGCGCTGGAAATGCTTTCTCCGTTGGCAATTCTCGAGCGAGGCTATGCTCTGGTGTTTGACGGCACGGGACGGTTGGTGAAGGATGCGGCGCAAGTGCAGGCGGGGCAGGAGATTTCGGCGCGCCTGGCTCGGGGAGAGATTCGGGCTACGGTGAAGAAGACGACGGAGGAGGTTGGCGGCCTCGAAAACCTATGAATCGCAAAAACGTGAAGGTTCATGAGGGAAGGCGTTTCGGAATCGCCGATGCCGGCGCTGCATTAGAATGAAGGGTTACAAGCGTGGAAACTTCGCAGATGAGGAGATTCGGTGACGCAGCTGATGGCGCGATGGTCGAGAGTGTCGTTTACGGTGCTCGACATTCTGCTGGTGGGGTTGATCATCTACGAAGTGCTGGTGATGATCCGCGGAACCCGTGCGGCGCCGATGCTGGCGGGACTGGCGGCAGTGGCAGTGGCGTTTTACCTGGCGCGCATCGGCGAGTTGGTCACGCTGAATTGGCTGGTGAGCCACTTGCTTCCCTATGTTGTGTTCGCATTGATCGTGGTATTTCAGTCGGAGATTCGGCACATGTTGTCGGATGTGGGGCGGCGCGTGAGCTTCCTTCGCGGTTCGGCGGTGGAAGGGGATTCGTACGACGACATCGTCTTGGCGGCAAATTTATTTTCACAGCATCAGACGGGCGCCCTGATCGTAATTGAGCGCGAGATTGGATTGCGGACCTACATCGAGAGTGGCGTCGCGATGGATGCGCGTCTGTCGTACGATCTGCTGGCCACGATTTTCCGGCCAAGCGCTCCGTTGCACGATGGCGCGGTAATCATCCAAAAAGACCGACTGGCAGCGGCAGCCTGTTTTCTGCCGTTGTCGATGAATCCAGTGCTCTCCACGCAGATGGGAACGCGCCACCGCGCGGGCATTGGCATTACAGAGGAGACGGACGCGATCGCGGTCATTGTTTCCGAAGAGACGGGCGCAATCAGCATGGCGGTCGGGGGAAAGATTGAACGGGACTTGACGGTGGAACAATTACGCGAGCACTTGAGCAACGAACTGCGGCGCTATATGTCGCCAGTGGCGCTGCCAACAGTAGTGCAAAACGACGAATCGGATGCGCACATGGAGTCGCCGCTTCGCGCGAGTTCCCCATTGGGCGCTGACGGGGATACTGATTCAGAATTGGAGCGTCCGCTGTGATGGACCTCATGCGCCGCTGGGTCCTCCATAATTTTTGGTTGAAAGTTCTGTCACTGTTGATCGCGACCGGCTTGTGGCTGGCGATTTCGCCCGATCAGGAGCCGGCGGAAGTGGCCATCCGGGTTCCCATTGAGTTTCGTCACGTTCCACAAGGACTGGAAATTAGTTCGGCTACCATACCGGAGGCGCAGATCCGGGTGCGCGGACCGGAACGTCTAATCCGTGACTTGCGTTCAACCGACCTGCACGCCGAACTTGAGTTGGCAGACGCGCAGGCGGGCGAGCGAACGTTTGATCTGACCGCGCAGCAGATTCGCCACCAGCGCGAGTTGAATGTGGTGCAGGTGGTGCCGGGGCAGGTGCATCTTAGTTTTGATACCAGGCTAATCCGCGCTGATGTGGAGATTCATCCGCGAGTGACTGGCGTTTTTGTGGCCGGAGAGCAAATTGCCAAGGTGCTGGTGGATCCGGAAAGAATCACCATCACGGGGCCGCGCCATCACGTCGAAATGCTGGACGCGGCCACCACCGATCCGATCGACGCCTCAGGAACGCGAACCCAGGCGACATTTGTAACCAACGCATACGTAGCGGATGCCTTGGTCCAAGTAGTGCAGCCAACGCCAGTGCGAGTGACGGTGATCATGGAAAAGACTACGCCTGCAGGGAGCGGGCATTAATCTGTTTTGTAGCTGTAAGTTGTCATCCGCGATTACGCTTTTCAACTTCGACCGTTCGGCGCCTTAGAAGAATCAACAAAAACTATGAGTACTCAAACCAGGCAGTTGTTTGGCACGGACGGCATACGCGGCGTGGCGGGCGACTTTCCGCTCACCAACGAGAGCACGTACTTGATTGGGCGCGCGTTGGGGCATGATCTGATTCGACAGACAGCAACGGCGCAGGCAGTGATGGGCCAGGACACGCGAGAATCGAGCGCCTGGATTGCCGACCGCGTGGCGGCGGGGATGGCCGCAGTGGGCGTGGCAATGCACAGCGCGGGCGTGATTACAACTCCGGGAGTCGCCTACCTGGCGCGGTCGCGCGGATTTGCCGCGGGAGTGGTGATTTCCGCTTCGCATAATCCCTGGACAGACAACGGGATTAAAGTTTTTTCCGGCGATGGATTCAAGCTGACGGACGCCCGGGAATTGGCGATCGAGAAAGAAATCTTCGCGCTGCTGGGAAAACCGCGTGCCACGGACGATACCGCGCTGAAGATTGCCGGGCCCTCTCTGCCGGGAGAAGCGGGGCTGCGGAAGGCGTACATCGAGTCATTGGCGGGCAATGTGTTGTCTGACTTGAGCGGGTTGCGAGTGCTGGTGGACTGTGCCAATGGTGCGGCCACGGCCGAAGCTCCGGAGTTATTTCGCAACCTGCGAATCCAGGCAACGTTCATACACGTGACTCCGGACGGGAAAAACATTAACGAAGGATGCGGCGCGCTGCATCCGGAAACTCTAGGGAAGACCGTCGCGGAATCAGGCGGGAAGTTTGATCTCGGCGTGACCTTTGACGGCGACGCCGATCGCGCTTTGTTTTGCGATGCCCAGGGCCGCGTGGTGAATGGCGACGGCGTCCTGCTGCTGACGGCGCGTGATCTGCACCCTCGCGGAAAATTGACGGCCTCCACTGTGGTGGCGACGACGATGTCGAATATGGGGGTGGAGATCGCGCTGAAGCGATCGGGCATCGGAATGTTGCGTGCCAATGTGGGAGACAAATATGTTCTCGAAGAAATGTTGAAGACGGGCGCGACCCTGGGCGGGGAGCAGTCGGGGCATATCATTTTCCGCGACGGCGACGCGACGACTGGCGATGGGCTGCTGACTGCGCTCAGAGTGATGGACGTGATCGTGCGGAGCGGTCGGTCCTTGGCGGAGTTGGTGAGCGATCTGAAAGTGTTTCCGCAGAAGATTCAGAATGTGCGGGTGCGGGAGAAGATTCCCTTTGCGGAGGTGCCCGAAGTACAGCGGGCGATTCAAGCTGCCGAGCGCGAGCTCGATGGGAATGGGCGCGTGGTAGTGCGTTATTCGGGAACGGAGGCGCTGGCGCGGGTAATGGTCGAGGCGGAATCGGAGGAGAAGATGCAGGTGCTGACAGCGGGAATTGCGGGCGAGATTCAGAGGGCGCTCGGGATTTGAAGAAGAGCGCCAACGACAGAGCGCCGGCAGATGCGACAGATTCAATGGCAACTGTTTGGCCAACCGGCGGCGTCGTATCGCAGTAGGCTGGCCGGATCGACAACATTTCATGATCGGGAACATTCATTGTTTCTCACCTCCAGAACAGGAAAAGAATTATGAAAACAGATCAGAGCCGACGCGATGTTTTGCGCAATGCCGCGGTCTGCGCGGCCGCCGCCTCTGCGGTGAGTACGCCAAGAAGTTTGTTTGGTCTCCGGTCTCGGCAAAAGAAGCGGAAAAGGAACCAGAGGTCACGGCGACGGAAGACCTTATGCGTGAGCACGGAGTGATCCGGCGTGCGTTGCTGGTTTATTTCGAGACTGTGCCCGGGCTGCAGCAAAATCCCGGCCAGCGTCGATCCAACCTCTCTGCGGCAAGCGGCACAATTGTTCCGCACCTTCGGCGAGGATTACCATTGAAAGAATGCTGGAAGAGCAACACACTCTTCCCGCTGGTGCGGAAACACGGCGGGGAACCGCAACGTTATGCAGACATTTTGACGGCGCAACACGATCGGGGGCGCGAGATCACCAATTATATGCTCGCGGTTTCGAATGGTCCGAAGATCGGCGGCGCCAACGCCGAGCCGCTGGCGAAGGTTTCGAGAGTTTTGTCCTCAGGTACGAACATCACGCGGCGCGCGAGGACACAATTGTTTTTCCGGCATGGAAAAAGAACTTCTCGCACAAGCAACTCGATGAAATTTCCGATCAGTTCGAGGATATCGAACACAAGATGTTCGGCCAAGACGGCTTTGACGATGCCGAGAAGAAGATCAGCAGCATCGAAGGAGCGCCGGGCTTTGCCGATCTCTCACAGTTCACTCCACCGCCACCCCCGACGCCGAAAATTTAATTGCTAGCCAGAGAGACGACAGTTGAGTGACGCGCCTGTCAAAACCCCGGTTTCATTATCCGCGTTGGCGTTCGTCTTCTTGAAGTTAGGTACGATCGCCTTTGGCGGCCCCGCCGCGCACATCGCGATGATGGAAGATGAGTTCGTACGTAAACGCCGTTGGATTACCGAGGAAGACTTTCTTGATCGCGTGGCCGCGGCTAGTCTGATTCCCGGTCCGAGTTCGACCGAAGTGGGTATTTTCATCGGCCGTTCGCTACGCGGATGGACCGGTCTGATTGTCGCAGGTTCTTGTTTTATTATTCCTGCCGCGTTTCTGGTGTCGCTGATCGCCGCCGCTTACGTGCGTTTTGGTTCCTTGCCGCAGGCGGAAGGAATACTTCGCGCGATCAAAGCTGCGGTGATTGCAATCATTATTCAGGCTCTGTGGAACCTGGGGAAAACGGCTGCGAAGACACGGCTCCTGGCTTTGATTGGTGGCGCATCTGTCGTTCTGAATTTTGTGGGCGTGAGCCCGCTGCTGGTTCTGATGTTCGCGGGCGCCAGTTCCGGGATAGTGCAGTGGTTGCAGAAAAGTAAAAGCAATCAGGTCGCGCTCTGCGCGATTAGCTTATCGAAAGTGTTCTCGCCGACGGGTCTGACAGGACTCGCAGTCGCAGTCGCAACGCCGATCAGTCTTGGACGTTTGTTCCTTTCATTTCTGAAGATCGGCTCACTCGTCTTCGGAAGTGGCTATGTCCTACTGGCATTCCTCCGATCGGAGTTTGTCGATCACCTGCATTGGCTGACGGAAAAACAGCTCATCGACTCGGTTGCGGTGGGCCAATTCACGCCGGGACCAGTGTTCGCCACCGCGACTTTCATTGGCTACCTGTTAGGCGGCTTGCCAGGCGCGGTTGTCGCGACTCTCGGAATTTTCGTGCCGGGCTTCGTGTTCGTCGCCATGAGCGGGCCGCTGATCCCGAAGCTCCGCCGTTCACCCGCTGCGGGAGCAGTATTGGACGGAGTGGTGGTGGGATCGCTGGCGCTGATCGCGGTTGTGGCTTGGCAATTAGGGAAGGCCTCGATAACAGATTGGCTCACGGTCTCCATCCTGGCGACCAGCCTCATCGTAGTATTTCGATGCAAGCTGAACTCTGCCTGGCTAATTTTTGGCGCCGCGGTTGTGGGGTGGGTTGCGGGAGGTTGGCGGGCCTGAGTAAGCGTCAGGGGTGTTAGATTACCGGGCAGAGTTTGACTTGAGTTATGTTTGTTCGTTTCGTGACCATTGAAATACACCGGGAGTCCCATCAAGAGCTTGGCATTTTTCACGCTGCCGGCAAGTTGCGAGATAGAGGGTTGCTTTCGCAAGCCGAAGAATCATTTCTTCCGGAAATTCGCGAATGGTTCAACAAGAACCTGGAGAAGCCGACGAGATTCACTTCTGCGAAGCCTCCCTGCTACCGCAAGAGGCAGAACGGAATATCGTGGTTCAAGGATTCGGCTATCGAACATCTTGGCAAGATGCGCGAAATGGTTGCGCTGCTAAAGCACCACGATTTACCGATTCGGATGATCAAGACGGCGCGACGGGTTATGTGGTTTATGAGGATGAATTTCGGATTGTCGCGGTACCCTTTGCTGACTCCGACATTTGAAGGTGTGACCAGGGCTTAGAATCAAAAATCCCCGCCCTTTCTCTGCAAAGAACAGAAGTGTCCGATGCCCACAAGCTCGAGCCATACTGGCTATTGCAAATCCCTCCAGTTGGGGCCTACGCCCATCTCTACAAGCAAAGGCACCGCCAGTGCATGGACCTTTTCCATCTGCTCGCGGACCAGAGATTGCATCGTCTCTATTTCGTTTTCAGGAACTTCGAATACCAGTTCGTCGTGAACCTGGAGAGTCATTCTGGATTTTAAGTTGCGCTCGCGCACCGCGGCATCGATACGGATCATGGCTAGTTTGATCAAGTCTGCCGCGGTGCCTTGCAGCGGAGTGTTCACTGCCGTCCGCTCTGCGAAGCCGCGCTGATTGGAGTTTTTGCTGTTGATATCGGGAATAGGGCGAATGCGTCCGAAGAGAGTTCTTACTTTCAGATCCCGGCGAGCTTCTTCGAGCGTCCTGTCAATGAAGGTGCGGACGCCTTTGTATTGCTCGAAATAGTTCGCGATGAATTGTTTTGCCTCGGCGGGCTCGATGCCGAGATTTTGTGAGAGGCCGAAGGGCGAGAGTCCGTAGACGATTCCGAAATTCACGACCTTAGCCTGGCGGCGATGGTCGGGCGTGACCATCAGCGGAGGAACACCGAAAACTTGCGAAGCGGTGAGAGTGTGGATGTCATCGCCGCGGCGGTAGGCCTCGACCAGCAGAGGATCGCCGGAAAAGTGAGCCAGGAGTCGGAGCTCGATTTGCGAATAGTCAGCGGTGAGCAGAACGTGGCCGGGCTCGGCAATGAATGCAGCGCGAATTGCGCGTCCAAGTTCGGTGCGAATCGGAATGTTTTGCAGATTCGGATTGGCAGAAGATAGGCGTCCCGTGGCGGTTCCCGTTTGGCCGAATGTAGTGTGCAAGCGTCCGGTAGACCGACCGATGAGCGCGGGCAGAGTGTCGACGTAGGTCGACTTCAGCTTAGTGAGCTGACGGTAATCGAGGACCATGCGCGCGATGGGATGATCTTGAGCAAGAGTTTCAAGAACGTCGACCGCGGTCGAGATAACTCGGCCTTTGCCGTACTTCACGGGCTTTGCCAGATTCAGCCTGTTGAAGAGAACATCTCCCAGTTGGCGCGGAGAGCCGACATTAAACACCGTGCCTGCGATCTCATGGATCGCTTTTTCTTTGATGGCGATTTCACGTTCGAGTTCGGTTGACATTTGCGCGAGCGCATTCGTGTCGATTTTTACCCCGGCCTGCTCCATGCGGGCGAGAACGGGAACGAGCGGCAAGTCAATTTCTTCGTAGAGCCTGGTCAGACCTGCCTGTCTTACTTCTTCGCGAAAAACAGAGGTCAGCCTGCCCGTAACGTCGGCGGACTCGGCCAGATCACCGCTGAGTTTGAGATTGAAGCGGCGGAGAGCGACATCCGCGAGACGATGCGAGGAGTACGTGGGATCCAGCAAGTAGGAATACAGCATGGAATCATGCAGGACGCCTTGAAGATTAATACCGAGGGAATCAAGCGCGTGGACAGCAGACTTGTAATCGTGAACTGCCTTGGACGTCGAACTTGTCAAAACGGAGCGCAGTTTTGTGGCTCCGTCGCCGGAGTCGAGTTTTACGATTGCGGCTGAGCCTCCGGCCGCGGAGACGGCGATGCGGCGCGAAACGGTCTCGGTCGCGGCTGACGGACCTTCCGATAAGGCGTCGGTCAAAGGAAGCATTGCTTCCTGAGGTTCTTCATCGATGGTCTCTTCCTCGGTCACAGGCGGCGATTCCGTCTGACCCAATTCAACTGCGATCGCCAGCGAACCGTGCTCCGCCACAGAGTCGAGAATAGCTTCTACGTCGGCGGCGGTCTGGGCTTCACGGTAATGAGTTTCTGCGATCTGCGCTTCCGGCAGCAATTCCTTCAGCAGCGAAGTGAATTCCAGTTCGGTGAAGAGTTGCCGGAGAAGAGTGAGATCGGGCTCGCCGGCGCGCATGGCTTCGACGTTGAATTCCAGCGGGACGTTGGTGTCGATGGTAGCCATGCTCTTGCTGAACAGAATTATGTCGCGGTTGTTGAGCAGCGATTCACGGTAAGTCTTTTTTTCCACTTCGGCGGCGCGATCGAGCGCCTGCTCGACGGTGCCGAAGCGCTTGATGATTTCCACCGAGCCTTTGTCACCGATGCCGGGCGCTCCAGGAATGTTGTCGATGGTGTCTCCGCGCAGCGCCATGATATCGATGACGCGTTCCGGCGGCACTCCGAGAATTTCCTCGACCTTAGCGGCGTCGCAAATCAGATTATCTTTCGGAGGATTCAGGATCTGGACGTCGTCGTTGACGAGCTGCATCATGTCTTTGTCGCTGGAAACGACATAGACGCAATAGGACGCGTCCGCCGCTTTGCGGGCGAGAGTGCCGATCACGTCGTCGGCTTCGAAGCCGGCAAGCTCGAGGATCGGAATACGGTAGGCCTCTAGGGCGCGGCGGATGTAGGGAATCTGCTGCGCCAGATCCTCGGGCATGGCGGCGCGGTTGGCTTTGTACCCTTTGTATTCAATCTCCGTAAAAGTTTGCGTCTTGATGTCGAACTTGCGGACGCGGGTGATGGCCTCGGCCTGCGTATCGCGGAAAGTCTTGGCGGCGACGTCGAACACGGCCGCAAGATAGGCCGGTGCAAAATCATCACGCATTTTGCGCAGCATGTTGACGAAGACGAGTATGGCGGCTGTGGGTAAGCCCGCTTTGGTCGACATTGAGCGCTGCCGCGCCATCGCGTGATAGGCACGGAAGATGAACGACATGGTGTCGATCAGGAAGATGCGAGGTTTGGCCGACTCGATCTTTTGACTCGGGACCCGCGATACCGTCGGGGAAGGCTCGTTCGGAAGCTCAGAAACCGTAGATTTTCTTCGGGGGGCCAAGCAAATAGTTTAGCAGCCGGGGCAGGCAAGGAGGCGCGCGGAAATCCCCTCATCCAGTTTCGCGGGCCATGCAGGTGATGCCTCCGGCGATCATTGCGAAGCTAAAAATCGACCGTGAAGTCTGCCTGTACAATCTTCTTGCCTTCACTGGGACTATTGCGGAAAACGAGATAAAACTTGGCCGGCTGATTCCGGGAGGTGGGGAGTCCGAAATTCACCTCTTGATCATGAGAGGCATCTACCGAGAAGAGCACATCGGCTGGTTGGCCGCTTAAAAAGTCGGCGTGTTGCTCCTCGTTCATCAGAAGAAAGGCTATGTCAGCCGCCTCCTCGCTGGACTGATTTCCTGCCTGCCGAATAAATGATTGATAGCGTCCGTGCAAGTGCGGAGTCGCCGCGTGAGCAGGTATCAGGAAAGAAAAAGTAGCCGCGGTGGCGACGGAGAATGTCTTGTGTAGAATGACTCCGCTAGTTCCTACCGGGGATGGCCAGATCAGATCGCTGGGAACCAGGTTGCGCGCAGCACGAGCCTCCGCCGGTTTGTCGGCCTTTGCCCCCATTAATTGTTCAAGCGGGCTAACCATGGTTACCACTTTGTCGGAAGCTGAAGGCGGCGCAGTCTCCGCTTCTTTTCCTTCCGAATCGGTCTCTTTCGGTTGCTGGAAGATCGAAAGCTGCTTCAGTTGCGGGATATGATTTCCGTAGTGCATGAAAGCTGCGATTGACAACCCACCGATTGCGAGCCAAGACAAAGCCGCTCTCATCCAATAACCTCGCGCGAACATAGCGATGCGCGAGCTTATTTTCCCAAGGTAAGCAGAAACTCGCAAATGCCTAAAGTTACTTGCCTGGCTTGCCGTATTCGGTGGTGTAGTGCAGTTGGATTTCCCCGCAGGTGCCTTGCTCGGCGGAGTAGACGACGCAGGTGTCGAAAGGACGCGAATAGACGTGCAGACTGACGGCTCGTTGATTAAATTCGCGGGGATTGAGGACACGATGGACAGGCTCCCGCGGGTCGACGGCGCAAGGATGCGAAGCATTCATCTCCAGCGTCTCGGTTGACTTGATCGCGCATCTACCAGCGGCGATGTCTTCATGGACTACGTGAAAATTCTCCACTAGCAAACGGCCGATGGGGACGGCCATCCAGCAGTTCTGATCGCGATGATTGTGGACGGAACTGGCTTGGCCGACTTCCCAGCAAATCGCAAGTAACTCGTAGAGAGAAGTTTTGTCGACAAGATTGCGAGTGTAGTGTTGGCGATCCCATGTGAGATAGGGTGCGAGCGATTCGGGGTCGAGTGGCGAGTCTTCCAGAAACTTGCGGATTTGCTCCGTCTGATCGAAGGCTGCTTCTGGAAACTTGCGGAGGGCGGAGATAAAATCGTGAATCGAGACCTGCTTTACCGCGGTGGACATGAGTTTCTCTGGGAAAAGTATAACGCAACGCTGCCGAGAAACAACCTTCAGCCGAGGCGGACATACAGGAACAGCCTCCGGGTCGGTTCGCCTGCCGAAGTAATCAGGCCCGAAGGCTAGTCAATGAACATGCAGTCTCCGTAGGAATAGAAACGATACTTCTCCGAGACGGCGCGTTGGTATGCGCGCAGGACATTGTCCTTTCCTCCAAAGGCGCTAACCAGCATCAGCAAAGAAGACTGTGGCAAATGGAAATTTGTCAGCATTGCTTTGACCACCTTGAATTCGAATCCTGGATAAATGAAAAGGTCAGCCGCGCCGGCACCCGCGACGATGCTCCCTGCGCCGGCGCCGGCCCGAACCGCGTGTTCGAGAGTGCGAACCGTAGTGGTGCCGACGGCAATAACGCGACGTGCATTCTGCAGAGCCTGATTGATCGCTGAGGCGGCGTCGGGGGAGATAGAGTAGGGCTCGGAGTGGAGTTTGTGATCTTCGACCCGTTTCACGCGGATGGGCTGAAATGTTCCCAGGCCCACGTGCAGAGTAATCTCGACGGTCTCAACGCCGCGCTGGCGAATGCGATCCAGAACTTCAGGGGTGAAATGTAGGCCGGCGGTAGGGGCGGCGACCGAACCGCGTGGGTCGGCATAGACGGTTTGATAGCGTTCGCGATCACGGGAGGAATCCGCACGTACGATATAGGGTGGGAGCGGAACATGGCCAATGCGATCAAGAGCCGCGAAAAAGTCCACCACCGGCTTAAAGCGGATGCGGCGCTCGCCAAATTCCGCACGGGCAAGGACCTCCGCTTGGATTTCGTCACCCTGGCCAAAGAATAGGCGTTCGCCGACGCCGATTTTTCGGCCGGGTCGAACCAGCGATTCCCAATCGTTTGGCTCGGTAGAAATCTGCCGCGTCAGCAGGACTTCGATGCGGCCGTGAAGAAAATCCCGCGCTGCGGGACCATGGCGATTAGGACCGACAGCCTGCGCGCGTCTGCCCTCGCGACGGCCGTAAAGGCGGGCAGGAAAGACGCGGGTGTTGTTGAAGACCACCAGATCGCCGGGGCGCAACCGTTCGGGAAAGTCGCGAAACATTTCGTCCGACCATTGGCTGGTGTTGCGTGCGAGATGCAGCATTCGTGAAGCGTCGCGAACGGCGAGCGGTTCCTGGGCGATGAGTTCGTCGGGAAGATGAAAATGAAAGTCAGAAACCAACACGGCTTCAGATTATAAGAGGAACGCCGGCACGTACGGGTTGAGGCCACGGCCAAGATATTTGTGTCGACTTGGTAAATTTGTTTGTCTGTTCGAGCCAGGTGCGATACTATGCGAGGGCTGAAGGTTTTTGCCGCTTTTCGTCGCTCCCCTAAGAGAGTTTTTCCATGTCCGCTGAACGTAAACACAGGGAAGATATTGTTCGCTACGGACGGATGTTGCACGAGCGCGGATTCGTGGCGGCCATGGACGGAAATCTGTCAGTCCGGCTGGACCGAGAGCGGATCCTGGTAACGCCCACCTGCGTGAGCAAGGGAGCCATGCGAGCCGCAGATATGGTGATCGTGGACCAGGACGGAACGCGGGTCGCGGGACGGCGGAATGTGACCAGCGAGATCGGCATGCACGTTCTCATCTACCGCATGCGCCCTGACATTCAAGCGATCGTGCATGCGCACCCACCCACTGCTACCGGCTTCGCCGCGGCAGGCATGGCGCTGACCGAACCGCTGGTGTGCGAAGTGGTCATGGGGTTGGGATGCATTCCGCTGGCGCGCTACGGCACTCCCGGCACGTCGGAACTGGCGAAAACGCTAGAACCTTACGTGCCTCACTACGATGCCATTCTGATGTCGAATCACGGCGTGGTCGCGTACGGAGACACGATCGAACACGCCTACATGAAGATGGAAACGGTGGAACACTTCGCGCAGATCGCGCTGGTCACGCACTTGCTGGGGCGGCAGCAGCCGCTGAGCGGGGTTGATATCGAGAAACTGTTGCTGGCGCGAACCAAATATTTTGGCGGAAAGATGGCCGCGGCGATGCCGATGGCGATGGTAAGAGAGCCGGAGAAAGTAAGCTGAGCGAGACCGGTCGCGCGCACTTCGGCTGCTATCTAACTTCAACAAGCAAAAAGGCTTTGCGGCAGTTTGCCGATGCGCCTCGCTCCCCCAGGCGGGACAGCCGGGGCGGCTGTCGCCACGTGGTTTTGGTTACTCCAATCTATTCGCCCCCGATGCGCAAGCGAAATCCGGCGCGGAAGTTTATAGGAAGCGCCGGATAGCCGACAACTTCGTTATAGCGTCGGTCGAGAGCATTCTCGACATTCGCATAAGCGGTAACGCGTGAGTTGAAGGCATACCAGCCGCCGAGGTCGGCGCGCACGTAGCCGGCGGCATGGTTGATGTCGAAACCAAAGAAATCATCATCCGGCCGTCGCCCGACAAAACTTCCACTCAGATTCGCGCCCCACTTGCTCCCCAGATACGACAACAACGTGGTCGCCGAATGTTTTGGGCGCCGCAGTAGCGGCTCGCCCGGAAGGTACTGCGAATCGATGGGAGCGGGATTGCTGAGAATCTCCGTCGACGTGTAGGTGTATGCCGTATCGAGCAACAGCCTGCTTCGGATCTTAGCCTGCAGTTCGACTTCCGCCCCTTGGGCAAAAGCCTGATTCACGTTGAAATATTCACCAACAAAAGTCGTGGGATCGACCGTCACGTAATTGATCTGATCATGAAACAGGTTGTTGAAGTAGGTGGCATTGAAGACATATTTTCCTGCGTAAAAATTCTGCTGGATGCCCGCTTCAAAGGCGCGAACCCGCTCCGGCTTGAGGCCAGGATTGGGAATGGAATAAGGCGGTCCGGCAAAAGTTTCCTCCAGCCGCGGCTCTTTGTATCCAGTCGCATAGGAAAATCGCAGACGAGTTCCAGAAACAATCTCTCCACCCCGACGCGCCAGCAGCGTTAAGGCAATCCTCGGAACGCCCGTGTTGCCGAAGACGCTGCTGTGAACGAACCGCCCTCCCGCAACCACCGAGAGCCTGCCCAATGTGACCTGCTGCTGCAGGTAAACATCCTGATTGAGCCGTTGGCCGGGAGTCTGTGCACCAACGCTCCCAACAAATCCGTTTTCGTTCTCGACGCGATATCCAAACGTACTCTGCGCCCAAGTCCGCTCGGAATAGTCTCCCTGATATTCGAAACCAACACGATTGATGTTGTCGTAGGCGTGATCTGGAAAGTCGAATTGACCGAAGAGTGGACTAACGCGGGCCGGATCGCCAGTCAGGTTCACATCGTTGTAGCGGTAAAGATAATCGAAGCCGGTGAAGTGATGCTGCCAGCCCGAAGGCTCTGCCACAGTAAGTTCCACGCCGCCCAGCAAGCTGTTGAGTTGTGACCATTCGTTGGGATCGGGCTGCAGAGGCTGCGTCACCCCGTTCACCTCTACCAGCGGATCGTAGCCATTGAAGCTCCATTCGCCCGGAACCCCGGTGTGACTGCTCGAATGTCGCACGTGCAGGCGCAAAGAAGTTTTGTCGTTTAGCGCAACGCCAACATTGGCCCCTTGCAGCGAGTCAGAATATGCGTCGTTAATTCCCGAGCCGTTGGTATTGAATTGGTCAGCAAAAAGGTTGTAGTCGAATCGCCCGCGAGCTCCGGCGAGCGCAGCGTTGCCGTTGGCAGTCGAGAAGTTTCCACCGTCGGCGGCTAATAGCAGTTCGGGTGTCCGCGTGCTCCCAGTGCGGGTAAAGACTTGAACGACACTGGTCATGGCATCGGAGCCATAGAGCGTGCTCTGCGTGCCGCGCAGAAATTCCACGCGGTTGGCTTGGGTGAGCGGAAGCGTTCCGAAGTCGAATGTCCCTCCCGGTTCGTTGATGCTGACGCCATCGACGATCACTTTGTTGTAATTGGACTCGCCGCCGCGAACGAAGAGGGAAGACAAGCCTCCGCGCTGGCCCGCGGTATTCACCACGGCGCCGGGAAGAAAGCGGACAGCATCGTTGGCGGCGCCGGGTTGCATGGTTTCGAGCTGGCCATTCTCCAGCGTCGAGACGTCGGCGCCGCTTTCTTCAGCAGTCACAGGATTGCTGGTTGCAGTGACGACAACGGTTTCTGACGCTGCAGCGAGACGCAGCTGAATCGTGACGACATCGGAATGAGCGGGGACGTCCTCAGTCTGCGGAGCGAAGCCTGGCGCCAACACTTGGAGATGGAGTGGACAGGCGGGGGAAGGCGAGTGTGTTACGCGCAACCCTCCGAAGGTGGCGACTCCCTCGGAGGAGGAAGTGACGGCCTGTTGAGGAGTATCTGTGCACCTTGAAGATAGGGAAACCTGAGCTCCAGCAACCGCAGCTGACTGCGGATCAACGACTTTAACCTTGAGATCGGCAGCGGATGCTGCCGCGAGAGCAACCAAAAGCAAAAACGAAGCGCGAAGTGCGCGCATAACCATCCTCCTTTTCACGCGAAAGGGCTAAAGGTGGACGGTTTACGCCGGTCTCCTGGCTTTGCGAGTAAGGATGCCTGATCTCTGCTATTCAGAACATCCGGTTTCTTACAGACGGCCTTCCCGGGATTCATACCCAGTGACCGGCTGCGATTTTCTCGCTTACAGTTGCGCGGCAGCGCGGGAATCACACCCGCTTCCCTGTCTTTGCCGCAAGGCAAAGACGCGCAAACCGAAGGATATTTGAAAGAACGGAAAATACTGGTCTGAGAAATCTACTGGCAGGATCGGGTCTAAGTCAAATTGCCGGAGACGACTTCAACTTCTCTGAACCTGCTTTCGCACGGATGTTTCCTCTCCTACAAATACCAGGCAGCCGTTCGGATCTTCGATGTGAAACTCGGTCATGCCGTAATCTCTATCGAATAAGTCGCGGATGCGGTAGCGGTCTTTGAGACCTTTAACGTGCTCCCACAGCAGGTCAATACCCGAGACTTCGATGTAGATTTCAGTATGTCCGCGGACACACCGCATCACTTCTTCAGATGCGGCCTTCATGAAATGGATGCTCTGGCCATCGCGCGCAATGATGGCATACTCCGCAGAGCCCATCCCGGCGCTGAATCCGAGGACATCGTGGTAGAAGGCAAGGGTCTCATCCATGTTGGCAACAGCCAGCATGGGACTTATTTTCCTGGCGGTGTAGGCTGCGGTGATCGTTTTCTCCATCGGCTCATGATCCTCGGCTGTGATCTTCAGGTGCCATAGGGCAATTCGGGCGAACCGACTTTTCGTATATTGCCTTCGGCGAATTCGCGAACGCGGTCGAGCGAGTTTTGCAGCTCTTGTTGATAGCATTCTACCTCTTGGTCGCTGGCATCCGGCGGAACCGGGATAAGCTTGCCGAAGCGCACCAGTACTCGGGAAAAAGGTTTCGGGATCATGAGGCGATCCCAGGTGTTGAGGGTCCATGCTCGCTCGACAGCCATGTGAAACATGCTCAAGGAAACACCGGAAGAACGTGCGAGGGCGACCGGCCCGGGCTTTACTTTGTAGCGTGGACCGCGCGGCCCATCCAGGGTAAAGGAGACGGTCCAGCCTTCTTTCAAGGCACGTCGCAACCCGAGCAGGGCGCGGACGGCGTTGCGGCTGCTTGAGCCTTTGACGGCGACGAATCCAAATTTGCGGATGATGCGCCCCATGTATTCGCCGTCATAGCTGTTGCTGCTCATCACCCGAACGCCAATATCGCGGCAGATATAAGTTGCGGGAATGATGGAGGCGTGCCAGGAGGAGACGATCAGCGGCCGCTGTGCGATGGTCTGCTGCGCGCCTTCTTCGCAAGAAACGCACACGCGCAGCGTCGGACCGATGATCCGGATGAACCAGTATCCCGCAAAAATAATGACGCGCAGAACGATTCGCTGGCGAAGGGTGAAGCGCTGCGGACCGGGAGAACCTTCGGCCTCGGCAGGCGCTTCGCGAGTGCTGGCTTCGGTCACGAAGATATTGTAATTGGGCTGTGCAGGGTACGCCTCGTTTCGCCCGGCGGGACGGACGAGCCGGCGATCCCCACACCTATCGCGGAGAAGCGAAAATCCTGCTAGGTTTCCAGGTAAGCGTCAATCCACACTTTGACTTTGTGGCGGCGATCGTCGGCCGGATCAAAACGCACTCCGAACGATTTGCTCTTACGCCAGGTAACAACTCCGCGGATGTTGACACGCGGCAGCGTGAGCAGGGAAAACGAGATTTCGATATTGGTTCCCGAAGGCATATCCTCAGAGCTCTTTAACGACATGCCGCCGGAGCTGATATCGATGCTGGATGCGCTCAGGCGGTGGCCGCCGGGGCTGACGAGCGTGACCTCGGTCATGATCGGTACCCGCGCATAACGGCGGAATTCGTGCAGTACGAGCATGTGCGTGGCGCGGACCAGTTTGAGTGCCGCGGGCCGCTCCAGCGGCTCGTGAAACATGGCGTTGATGCCGTACTTGGAATAGCGCATCGCTTCGTGTGCACTGCCGCCCAGGCCGTAAAGCACGATGCGGCTGTTCGAAGGCGAAGTGCGTGCGGCTTCCATCACGGCGTCTGCGCCGGGAGCGAGATGGAGCACGCAGGCTTCGAATTTCTCCAGGCGCAGGCGCTCCGCTGCGCTCGATGACACCATCACCGTCTCAATACCGAACTGGCGAAAGCATTCGGTGAGCAGAAATCTGGCAGATTCTTTTAGGTCGACGAGGGCGGCGCGGGCCGTCCCCTTTCTTGTGGGGGCGGGTGCCAAGGCAGTACCGAAGGCTTTTTCCATGGGATTGGGGTCGATTTCGAGTACGCGAGTTTTATTGTGGCGCGGCTTGGGAGAGATGGAAAGACACCTAAGGAGCAAGGCTCGGAGTCCAAAGGTGTCATTACCTTGGTTGGACTGGTGGGTGGGAAAGCCAGCTAAAGTTTGCGCGAAGCTTCGCAGCGGGAGCGGTCTGAGTGCTGGAGAGGTGTCCGGATTATTTTATCCGCCTAGCGGCGTAAAACTCCGCCCTTCAGAGCGGAGATATAAGCCGTATCTAGTTGTCCTCTTGGTACGCTACCGCTAGACAACTTCCCGGCAGATTTGCGATTCGTAATTTAACTGGACCTGAAGCCTAAGCACATAAAGGGCTGCTGTGATGGGGTTAGTCCCCGTCTAGAAACCAGACGCGTGGGGTCGGTGCGACCCTTCAGGCGCTAACCTAAGGGTTGTAATCCTAAGCGTAGCCTGAGAATCTACGCCCTTTAGGGCGGAGAGGTTCAATCGGACCAGCGCTTGAACAGCAGGGCGCCGTTCGTGCCGCCGAAGCCGAAGGAATTCGACATCGCGTATTCCAGCTTAGCCTTGCGGGCATGGTTGGGGACGAAATCCATGGCATCGGTTTCTGGATCCTGATTCACCAGGTTAATGGTGGGAGGTAGGATCTGGTCGCGCAGTGCGAGAACGGTGATGCCGGCTTCGAGCCCGCCGGCGCCGCCGAGGAGATGACCGGTCATCGATTTGGTCGAACTGACGGGAATCTTACGCTCGCCAAAAAAATTGCGGATGGCGTGAGCCTCAAGCGTGTCGCCAATCGGCGTGGAAGTCCCGTGAGCGTTGATGTAGTCGACTTTGTCCGAGCCGATGCGGGCGTCGCGGGCGGCGTTGCGCATGACGCGGAAGCCGCCTTCATGTTCAGGGGCGGGTTGCGTCATGTGGAAGGCGTCGCCGGACATTCCATAGCCCGCCACTTCCGCGAGGATGGTTGCGCCGCGATTCTTGGCGTACTCAAGTTCTTCAAGCATTAGAATCCCAGCGCCCTCGCCCATGACAAAGCCATCCCTGTCCCTGTCCCAGGGGCGGCTCGCTTTTTCCGGATCGTCGTTACGCGTGGAAAGCGCGCGCATGGCGGCGAATCCGCCGACTCCCATGGGCGTGATGGCCGCCTCGGATCCGCCCGCGATCATCACGTCAGCGTCATTGTGCTGAATGATGCGGAAAGAATCTCCGATAGAGTGGGCGCTAGTGGTGCAGGCTGTGGCCGTCGCTTCATTCGGGCCCTTGGCGCCGAAGCGCATCGACACATGGCCCGCGGCCAGGTTCACGATGGCCGCCGGAATGAAAAACGGGGAAATCTTACGCGGACCACCTTCGAGGAGTGCGGCGTGTTCGCGTTCGATAATATCGAACCCGCCGATGCCGGAACCAATATGCACGCCTACGCGTTCGGCATTTTCCGGGGTGATTTTCAGCCCGGACATTTTGAACGCCTCATCCGCGGCGGCCAGCGCCAGGTGAATGAAGCGACCCATCTTCTTGACTTCTTTTTTCTCGATGAAGTTCAGCGGATCGAAGTTCTTCACCTCGGCGGCGATCTGGCAGGCGAAGTTGCTGGAGTCGAACTGGGTGATGCGGGCCACGCCGCTCTTGCCCGCGAGCACGGCCTGCCACACTTCTCCGGTGGTGTTGCCCACGCCACAGATCAGGCCGATGCCGGTAACTACGACCCTGCGTCCCAAACTACTTGCCACCTTTCGAATGCTTGGAGATGTAATCGATGGCATCCTGCACGGTGCGGATCTTTTCCGCGTCCTCGTCGGGAATTTCAATGTCGAAGCCTTCTTCGAAAGCCATCACCAGTTCGACCGTATCCAGTGAATCCGCGCCCAGGTCATCCACGAACGAAGCGCTGGATGTAACCTCGCCTTCGTCCACACCCAACTGCTCCACAATGATCTGCTTTACTTTCTCGTCAACGGCTGCCATGTTTCTCCTCGCTTAATCTCGATTAGATTTTAAATTCGATGTCTGAGACTCAAGATCGCCGCATTCGCTGTGCTTGCTCAGGCCCGACTTCTCATGATTCTGACGCGACTGCAACGGAAAAAGGCGAACGTGTAGTGTAACGGTCCCGATAAATGGCTGTAAAGAAAGCTCCGGACTTTCCGAGGCCGGAGCTGTGGTATACCTTCAGCATCCTAAACGTGGCCGCTCGTAGCGGTCAAACCACATGCGAGCCGTCGTGCAGCGGGTAAGCCGCGCCCAAGTTGTGATCGATGGAGAGATCGCCGGCCAGATCGGTCTGGGAGTGTTGATTTTGCTGGGCGTCGGCCATGACGATACCGAGGCCGATGCGAATTACCTGGCAGAAAAAATCGCTGGCCTGCGAGTGTTTGAAGACGAGCGGGGAAAAATGAGCCGCAGCGTGCAGGATGTCGGCGGCAGCGTCCTCGCGGTTTCGCAGTTCACGCTCTACGGCGATGTGAGACGCGGCAAGCGTCCTTCATTCGACTCCGCAGCTCCCCCAGAAAGAGCGCGGCACCTCTATGAATTTTTCGTGGAACAGATTCGCTCGACCGGACTCCGCTGCGAGACTGGCCGTTTTCAGGAAAAGATGAAAGTGGAACTGGTCAACGAGGGGCCCGTCACGATTCTGCTGGATTCCGCGCGAGTCTTCTAGCATCGCTAAAGCTGATGCTCCCGCGGGCTGCTCTAATCACCGGCAGTCGGAGCTGGCACAATCGGGGTTAAGTGGCGCTGGTTTCCAGCAGCGAATCGGCTTGAGGAGATGCGAGGTCGGCTAATTCGAGCTGCAGATTGCTGGAGTTGGTCGCGTAGGCCAGTCCCGTTTCCAGGTCGATGATCCCTTCGCGAATGAGTTTTTCGATCTCGCCGTCGAAGTGCTGCATGCCTTCTTGATCCCCCACGCGCATCGCATCCAGCAATGTCTTGCCTTCCCCTTCGCCTTTTTCCACATAGTCCCGCGTGCGCAGCGTGGACTTCAATATTTCAATTGCCGCAATGCGGCCAGCACCATCCTTACGGGGAATCAGTCTCTGGGAAATGATATAGCGAAAGCTTTTCGCCAGGCGGTTTCGCAGAGTGTGCTGCTCGTCCATCGGGAAGGCGCCAAGAATTCTCTCCACCGTCTTCGAAGCGTCGATGGTGTGTAACGTGGAGAGCACCAGGTGACCCGTTTCAGCCGCTTCCATTGCTATCTCGATCGTTTCGCGGTCTCGCATCTCTCCTACCAGAATCACTTTCGGAGCCTGACGCAGTGCTGCCCGCAGAGCCAGGGCAAAGCTTGGAGTATCACTGTGCAATTCGCGTTGGTGGACGATGCAGTTCTTATGAGGGTGCAGGAACTCAATGGGATCCTCGATAGTGAGAACATGATAAAACTGCTCTCTATTAATTCTGTCGATGATCGCGGCCAGAGTGGATGACTTGCCGGAGCCGGTGGGGCCGGTCACCAACACGATGCCGTTGCGCAGACCCACGATTTTTCCCAGCTCGGAAGGCAAGTTCAGCGCGCCAAAGTCCGGGATTTTGCCAGGAATAACTCGCATGACCACGGCGCAGGTTCCGCGCTGCATAAAGATATTGACGCGAAACCTCGTCAGACCCGGCAGACTGTAAGACACGTCGCAGGATCCCAGCTTCTTCAGATTCTCGATGGCGTGCTGGTTGTTACCGATGAGGTCACTGGCAATGCGCCGTGTGTCTTCCGCGGTGAGAGGACGCGGCGCTCCCGCGGACGCCAGTTTGCCATTGATTTCCACCAGCGGCGGCTTTCCCGGCGAGAAAAAAAGGTCGCTAACCTTGGCGGAGGTTCTCAGCATGGCTGCCAGCAGATCAGGCGTCAGCATTCGCACCGGGGCTGGAGCCACGGCTGCGGCGCTAGCTGCGGCCGCACCAGTGGCCGCACCAGTGGCCGGTGCTGCAACGGCAGCAGCAACAGGGACAGGAATATTTGGCGGACGAGTCGTAGGGGAAGACATAAGAAGGTCCAATTCGTTCCCGGCAGTAAATTCTTAGTACGGTTTGGTAATTCGGTTAAGAAGCGTGGATTGAAGCGTTAGCGCAAAGCGGTCACGGCGCAAACAAACGTATCCGGCAAACCTTCTCTGAAGTCTCCTTGAAGGCCTGTCTTGCGGCTTCGTTTCCGATGGTACAAGAGCGCGGGGCAGCCGCAGAGCTTAAAGGACTCTCATTTCGTTACCGAGGTCACGCGAGTCCGGAGCTAGAAAAAAACCCGACGACACATTTTGCTTGACGGAGGCACGCTCAATTTCGGGCAGATTCAGCAGGTCTCGATCAGTGGGCGGCGATAATTATATCCGCCACGCGCGCCGCTTCAACGGCTGCCTTCACATCATGTGTTCGCAAGATATGAGCACCCTTAAGAATGAGCGCGGTTTGCGCTGCAAGATTTCCATAAAGCCGGTCCGCAGCAACCGCGTCTTTTCCCTCGTTTGCCAGCATCCGGCCGAGGAATGACTTTCTCGAAGTTCCCGCCAGCAGCGGCAATCCCAGGGATTGCAATTCTTGAAATCGAGCCAGCAGAGGATAATTCTGTTCGAAGTTTTTTCCGAAACCAAATCCAGGATCGACAACGATTTTTTCCCGCCGTACGCCTACTACCACAGCCGCTTCCACCCACTCTCTGAGTTCGCGCTTCACCTGCAAAACTATATCGCCAGGCGGGGGCAGAGTGCGCCACTGTTCGGGACGGCCACGCATGTGCATCAGAATGGCTCCGCATTTTAGTTGGGCAACGGTCCGCGCCATTTGCGGATCCCAGCGCAGCCCGCTGACATCATTGACGATCTCCGCGCCCGCTTCCGCGGCACCGCGTGCGACGAGGGATTTATACGTGTCAATGGAGATTACCGCATCAGGCCTCACTCTTTTCACTTCCGTAATCACCGGCAACACGCGCCGCAGTTCTTCTTCCGCACTCACGGCAGTCCGCGGAGTACGCGAGCCACCTGGAGTCTGTTTGTCATCCCTTAATCCTTGCTCCCCTTTCTCGGCCGAGGATGTGGCGGCCACGCTGGCTCCGGGGCGAGTGGATTCGCCGCCAACGTCAATGATGTCGGCACCTTGGTCGAGTAGCCGCAGCGCGTGCGCGATCGCCTTTTCAGAATCGAGGTATAGGTCGCCATCAGAAAAAGAGTCCGGTGTCACATTGACGATGCCCATGATCAGCGTGCGCTTTCCGAGTTCCAGCGTGCGCGTTTCTAAACTCCACTGAAAGACAGCTCTCATGCGGCAGATTCTAAATGAAAGGAGAATCCATAGTTCGTCATGCTTTGCTCTATGATTGAAGTGGCGGAAATTCGGACTAAGAATGAAATTGAGGTTGAGGATGGAGCCGAAGGATGGGAGGAGCCAGCGGATTGTCCGAAGGCGCCGCCAGCGCTGGATTTGCGTCGTCGGCCTTGCGTTAGTCGGGTTAGCGGGGTGCGACGTCGAGCGCCGTAAATCCGACGCCGAACTCGGTCTCAATCCTCAGCAGGTAACCGGACGCAAGCTTTACGACAACGACTGCGACCGCTGTCACCGACCTTACTCCACGAAAGGAAAAAAAGGACCGGGACTGAAGGGCATATTCCAGCATCAGTATCTTCCCCTTAGCGGCCTGCCCGCGAACGATGATCGCGTCGCCGACATTATTCGCAACGGTCGCCCGGATATGCCCGGCTACAGCCAAGTGATGAGCGCACAAGATATACAAGATTTACTCGCCTATCTGCATACGCTTTAGAAATCGAGCATCGAGAGGGCGTCGGCCTTGGCGGGCGTGGGATAATCTTTTTGTGAACACTGCCGCGGCATCCAAGCTTTTTCGCAGGCTTCCTTCCGTCGATGATGTGATGCGCATTCCGGCAGTTAGCTCGCTGACCGCGAGCGATGGCCAGCCTTCCGTCGTCGATGCCGCGCGTTTTGTGCTTGCCCGCCTGCGGCGGGAAATCACATCGGGATTGCTGGATGGTGACGCGCTGGAGCTTGCACTTTCCGGACTGGCGGGGGCGGTGGAGAAACAGCTTCGCCATGCGCTGAATTATTCTCTGCGGTCCGTCATCAACGCTACCGGAGTAATTTTGCATACCAACCTCGGCCGCGCTCCGCTGAGCGAAGCTGCGATCGAACATATCCGCGGGACCGGTGCGAGTTATTCCAACTTGGAGTTTGACCTGGCCGCTGGGGCACGCGGCAAGCGCGACGTGCATGTGAATCGGTTGTTTCGCAGGTTGTTGAGCGATGCGCTTGGGGCGGCAGCTCAGACGAATGGTACGGAGTTTTGCCCAGGCGGGGCAGCCGAGGCGGCTGACTCTGCGCCAGAAGAGACGGCGACTATCGTGGTCAACAACAACGCGGCTGCCGTGCTGTTGGCGTTAAACAGCTTGGCTGAGGGAGGAGAAGTCATTGTCTCGCGCGGCGAACTGGTGGAGATCGGCGGCTCATTCCGTATTCCCGACGTGATGGTGAAGTCAGGCGCTATCTTGCGCGAGGTTGGCACGACCAACCGCACTCGCGTTTCCGACTACGCCCAGGCAATTACCGAACGCACGCGGCTCCTGTTGCGAGTGCATCGTTCGAACTTCGAGATTACAGGTTTCACTGAGCAGGCATCTACGGCGGAACTTGTTGCTCTGGCCCGCAAGCGCAGCATTCCGTTGATGGAAGATCTCGGCAGTGGCGCGCTTTTTGATTTGCGATCTGTAGGTATCAAGGGCGAGCAGGGCGTGCTGGATAGCCTGTGGAGCGGCGTCGACATCGTCACATTTAGCGGCGACAAACTCCTCGGTGGCCCGCAGGCGGGTTTGATCAGTGGACGTTCGGAGTTGATAGCCCGCATGCGATTGAACTCGCTGTTCCGCGCCCTGAGGGTGGACAAGCTCATCTATGCGGCACTGGAAGCAACTCTTCTCGCATACATTCAACGGGATTACGACGCAATTCCCACGTTGCGCATGATGCAACTCACGAAAGAAGCGATCGGCGAACGTGCCAGCAAAATGGCAGCGCGAATCGATACACCCAAGTTGAAAGTAGAACTCGTGGACGGCGAATCGATCCTCGGGGGCGGGGTCGCCCCTTCTTCTGTTTTGCCTACCATCGTTCTGGCGCTGACTTGCGATGGCCTTAGCGCAGACCAACTGGCAACGCGTCTGCGCGCCGCAGAGCCTCCGATCATTGCCCGGGTAGACGAGGGCCGCGTCCTGCTCGATCTGCGCACTGTGTTTCCCGAACAGGAGGTCGCGCTGGCGGCGGTTATCGGCCGCGTCCTCGCGTGACGTTTTCGCATCGAAGCAATGTTGGCTACGCTCCATACAATCGGACATTCGACGCGCCCGCTCGAAGACTTACTCGAGACGCTTCAATCGCACTCGATCCAAACGCTGGTGGATATCCGTGCCTTCCCCATGTCGCGGCGGCTGCCACAATTCAATCGCGAATCTCTGGAGAAGAGTTTGCCCGACGCCGCAGTCCGCTATTTCTGGATGCCAGCCCTGGGCGGCTATCGCAAGAAAATTCGCGACGATTCTCCCAACATCGCTCTGCGCAATGCGACCTTCCGCAATTACGCCGACTACATGCTGACTGCGGAATTCGCGAGCGCGCTGGCGAACCTGATTGCGCTGGCCGAAAACTCCCCCACTGCCTACATGTGTGCCGAGCGCGTATACTTCCGCTGCCACCGCATGCTGGTTTCCGATTGGCTGGTCGCGCATGGACATGAAGTGCTGCACATCGATGGGACCGGTCCCGTGAAGCCTCATCGCCTCACGAAAGAAGCCCGCATGGTCGAGGGGGAGCTGATTTACCGCGGCGACCGGTTGTTGTGAGGTCCGGAAAACTATGATCGTCGGCACAGGCATTGATATTGCGGAGGTTGCTCGCATCCGGCGATCGATCGAACGCTTCGGAGATCGCTTCGTGCAGCGCGTTTACACGCCCGGCGAAATCAACTACTGCGACTCGAAGGCAAACCGCGCGGAACGTTATGCCGCACGCTTCGCCGCCAAAGAGGCAGCCATGAAGGCTCTAGGCACGGGCTGGAATCATGGCGTGCGCTGGCGCGATTGCGAGGTCATGCGCTTGCCTGGAGGCCGTCCGACCATCACCTTTCACGGAAAGGCCGCCGAGGTTGCCGCCAGACTGGGAGTAAAGAACGCCGCTCTTTCTCTTTCCCACACAGCGGAGCAGGCCATCGCACAAGTCATTCTCGAAAGCTAGGCTGAACAAGCTAGGCTGAACAGCGCCGCATGATGGCTGGCCTTCTGCTAGACTGGCGCATTCCCTTGCTCATGTCTAGCACCCTGCAGGCTGTCACGCCGGTTTCTTCCTCCGCCGGAGTTCCCGACCGCACGCTGCTTGCGGGTTTGGCGCTCACCAGTTTTGCAGCGCTGTTGCTGGAGTTGGCGCTGACGCGGTTGTTTTCCGTGGTGCTCTTCTACCACTTCGCATTCCTCGCAATTTCGATTGCGCTGTTGGGACTGGGCGCCGGAGGAGTTTTCGCATACCTGCTGAAGAACCGTTTGGCCCGGACCGATACGCGGAAGCTCGGGGCGCGCCTCTCGATCGGTAGCTCAATTGTTGTGTTGTTCGTGCTCGAACTTGTTCTGCACATCCCCGTGACGCTAACGGTTTCCGCCAGTAATTTTCTTCGCCTGAGCGCGATCTACATCAGCGCGGCTCTGCCGTTCTTTTTGATAGGCGTGCAATTCTCTGTGGTCTTCGCGCGAGAATCACGGCGCATTCCTCGTTTGTACGCTGCCGACCTGGGTGGCGGAGCGCTGGCGTGCCTGGCCGTGGTTCCCCTGCTCAACTGGCTGGGAGGACCGAACACCATTCTGTCGGCCGCCGTGGTGATGGCAATAGCCGCCGTGGTCTGGGCCGATTCCGCGACCTTGCGCAAGGTGGCGATCGGGCTGGTCGCGGCATTCATTGTGTTGATCGCGGCGAACCACTCGAATCGCCTGATTGATGTGGTCTACGCGAAGGGTATGCTTCGTGATCCAGATTGGGTGGAATTTGCCCGCTGGAATGCCCTGTCTCGCGTGGAAGTTGACCTCCAGGGTCAAGCCAAGGCTATCGTGATTGACGCTGACGCATCCACCTTCATCATGAACTGCGACCTGGCAAACTGGCGCGGCAGCGAATGGGAGCGTGATTTAATGTCGGCCCCGCCAGCGTTAGCCAACGTTCTTCGGCCGCGCGGCGACTTCGCCATTATCGGGCCGGGGGGTGGTGTGGATGTGCTGCGCGCGGTCGCGAATGGCAGTCCCAGCGTAACCGGCATCGAAATCAATCCCATCATTGCCAATACCATCATGCGCGGACGATATGCTGCTTACGCCCAGCATCTCTACGAACGTCCGGAAGTTCACATTCACGTGACGGATGGCCGCTCTTACCTGCGCTCCGCGCCCGGGCACTTCGACGTTGTACAAATGACGCTGGTGGATACCTGGGCCTCAACCGCTGCCGGAGCTTTCGCACTGAGCGAAAACAATCTCTACACCGTGGAAGCTTTCCGGGAATATTTCGAGCATCTCAAACCGGAGGGCATGCTCGCCATCACTCGCTGGGAGTTTCGTCAGCCGCGGGAGGCATTGCGTGTTGTCGCGGTGGCGATGGACGCCTTGCACAGTCTTGGCGTCGTCAATCCGGCCCGCAACTTTATTGTGGCTTCCCAAGGGTCGCTCAATGAAGATGGAATTCCCGTGGTCGTGCTGGCCAAGAGAACGGCTTTTACTCCACAGGAAGAGGCAGCAGTGCAGGCTCACTTTGAGCGTTACCGCGAACTCAAGCCTATCTATTTGCCTTCGCAGGTGGCGCCCGGACTGGCGCGGCACAATCCGTTTGCCAATCTGATCGCCAGCAACGATCCCTACCGGTTCGCACAGACCTATGCCTACAACGTGGCTCCCGTCACCGACAACGATCCGTTCTTTTTCTTTACGCTTAAGGCCCGCCAAATTCTGGGCGCGCAGGGAGACGACGCCATTGACTGGAAGGTAAATCTGGGAGTGCTGGTCCTGATCCTCGTGCTGGCCATCTCAACGGTAGCGGTGGCCGGATTCCTCATCCTGCCGCTCGCACTTCGGGCAAGCCGCCAGTCGGCGTTTCCGCTGCTTTATTTCGTGGCTGTCGGCCTGGGCTACATCCTCGTGGAGATCGCATTCATCCAGCGCTTTGTGCTTTTTCTCGGGCATCCCACCTATGCGCTCACCGTAGTCATCTTTCTGTTGATGTTGTCGAGCGGCGCTGGAAGCCTGTTTTCACGCCGTTGGCTTCCTCGTACTGAACTGGCCTGGATGCCCCTGCTGTTGGTAATCATCGCGCTACTGGCCAACGTTTTCTTACTGCCTCGCGGACTAGCGGCATGGGTAGGCTTCGGATTCGGTTACCGGCTGGCGATCTGTGGAATACTATTGATCCCGCTCGGCTTCGTGATGGGAATGCCGTTCCCCACGGGGCTGCGAGCCCTTGCCAGGGTCTCCGTCCCGGAACCACCTAACCGCGAAGACAATGCCGTTGAATGGGCTTGGGCGATGAACGCCGCAGCGAGTGTATTAGGCTCCGTACTGGCCATTATGATCGCCATTCAGTTTGGTTTAACCGTCACACTAGCCTGTGGCCTGGTCGCCTACGTGCTCGCGCTCGCATTGCTGCCGACGCTTCGCCTGCGCCGCACTTAGGAAGAGCTTTCAGTTTGTTATGATGCAGCGAGGGGACAACGCGGCTTCATGTTGTTCCCTGCGCCGCAATGGGCGCGAGTCGTGGTGGTGAGGAGATCATTTGCCGAGTCAGAAGCAACTTAAATGGTCGCAACTACGGGTTGGCCTGACTGTGATCTTCGCCAGTTTAACCCTGGCCCTGCTGCTGTTCCTGATGTCAGGAACCGGCGGTTTCTTCAGCCGGCGAATCACGTTGATATCGTACTTCGACAATGCGAGCGGGTTGCGGCAGGGCGCTCCGGTTCGGTTGAGTGGCGTCGATATCGGCAACGTTATGGCCATTCGTGTGGTGCCCGACAAGGACAAGCAAATTACTCCCGTCGAAGTGGTCATGAAGGTCAGCACGAAATACGGCTTTAACCTGCGCCGCGATTCGGTGACTTCTTTGGATACTGCAGGCGTGCTCGGCGAGACTTACCTGGATATCGACAGCTCCCAAGCCATCGGCGCCCCCGCCAAAGACGGGGATACGCTTCCCACCCAGGTTCATCCAGACTTCAACGAGGTAGTGCGGTCCAGTCAAAGCACCTTGCAGAACATGGATGCGCTGCTCAAGCGCGCCGACCGCATCCTCGCTTTCGCTGAAAGCGGCAAGGGCTCGCTCGGCAAGTTGATTTACGACCCTGTTCTGTACGACCGCTTATCGCAGACGGTTACGGAGTTCAAAGGCATCGTGGATGAGATTGCCCAGGGACAAGGCAGTCTTGGAAAGTTAATTAATAACAACGACGCGTATAACAAGTTCGTCGCCACTCTGGACAGGATCAATGCTGTCGCCGACGACTTGCAGGCGGGCAAAGGCACTGCGGGGAAATTCCTGAAGGATCCCACGCTCTACAACAATGCCAACGACACCATCGCGAACCTGAAAAAAGTCAGCGAGGACATTAACGCCGGCAAGGGAACTCTGGGCAAATTGACCAAAGACGAGCAACTGGCGAACAAGATCGACACAACCATGACCAAGCTGGCCGCGCTGACCAGCGCCCTCGAGGCCGGCCAGGGAACGGCGGGAAAGTTATTCAAGGACGAGACACTCTATAACAACGCGAACCAGATGCTGACCGAGACTCAGAACTTGGTGAAGGCGATCCGGCAGGATCCTAAAAAGTATCTCAGCATCAAGCTGCACATCTTTTGAAAGTTCCGGTGAAAGCTTGCGGCACATTTGTCATCCCTCGCGGAGCGAGGGATCTTGGTTGCTGCCTGCGCCGCCGATGCTGCCGCCTCGGGTAAACATGTAGAGTCCTCCTTCAAGAGGGATAATATTTCGCACTGCCGAGTGAATTGGCGGAACACTGTCCAAAGATTTCTAATGTTCTCCAATCCCGAAGACCGCGCCCAGCAGCAGAATCGCAAGCACTCCGAAAGAGATCGCCCCGTACTTCCAATCTTTCTCTCGTAAGAACAGAATCCAGGCGACCAAAACGCGCACCACCGGCGTGGCCAGCATCAGCAACACGCCCGCCCGTTCAATATCCGCAGGAATCGGGCCACCGACGAAAAGTCCAATCAGCAGTCCGGCGAGCATGACGAAGAAACAGCTGAAGGCGCCCACGCGCAGAACCATCGCAACTACTCGATCGAATTCAGGTTCGCGGAGCTGGCTCAGGCCGAACCTCCCGTGAACAGGTGCACCGTCAAGTGGCCCGCGAGATAAAGCATGATCGCGACCAGCAGATAAACCAGGTACTTGGTTCGAATGCGCGGCGCCACTCGCGCCCCCAGCAGTGACCCTAGAAACACACCCACCGCCAGCGGAGCCGCGATATCCACGAGGATATCGCCACGCCGGTAATAGACGATTGCACTCGCCGCAGCCGTGACTCCGATCATGAAATTCGACGTCGCCGTGGCCACTATCAGGGGAACGTTGATGAAGATAAACATCACTGGAACTTTGATGGGGCCGCCGCCGATGCCGAGAAGGCCCGAGAGTCCACCCGCCACCAGTGACGCACACAGGCCGAGCGGATAGCGCTTTGGCTCGTACGGTGGAATCACAGTCTCGCCATTGTTGCCGGCCGAGGGGACCTCTTCGTCTTTCACTTTGCCGCCACGGACCAGAAGGGTGATAGAGCTATACAACAGGAAGCCGGCGAACAATCCTTCCAGAACATTGCGGTTGAAATAGCCCACCAGATAGGCCGTAACGGCCGCGCCGAAAGCGGTTGCGAGTTCCAATGTCATTCCCAGGCGAATGTCCGTGGTATGGCGCTGGAGATGCACCGAAGAACTTGCCGCCGAGGTGGTAATCACCGCTACCAGACTGCTGCCAATAGCTTGGCGGATCGGAATTCCGAAATGCAGTGCGAGGACGGGTGTGAGGAGAACGCCGCCGCCGATTCCGGTCAACGCGCCGAGCATTCCCGCGAAGAAGCCCAACAGGACCAGGAGCGCGCTGAGCATGCCGTGCTAGAAAACCGGCCGCGGAGCGGATGTCGACTCAGCCTGTTCGTGCGCGTGGTAGCTGGATCGCACCATGGGACCGGATTCGACGTGCCGGAAGCCGAAGCGCAATGCTTCACTCCGCAACTCACGGAATTCGTCGGGCGTGTAGAAGCGGGCGATAGGCAAATGATCGCGCGAGGGACGTAGATATTGCCCGACCGTAAGAATGTCAACGCCGCGGCCGCCAAGGTCCCTGAACACCTCGACCAGTTCGTCGGTGGATTCGCCCAGCCCAACCATCACGCCACTCTTCGTCACCATGCCGGGACAGAATGTCTTGGCCCTCTCAAGCAAGTTGAGAGTGCGCTCGTAACGCGCCCCCGAGCGCACCGCGCGGTAGAGACGCGGTACGGTTTCGGTGTTGTGATTGAGAACATCGGGTTGGGCATCGAGCACAATCCTTAACGGCTCTTCCAGGCCCTGAAAATCCGGGATCAATACCTCAATGCGGCAATCGGACACAAGCTCGCGAATCTCGCGAATCGTCTCGGCAAAAACCTTAGCGCCGCCGACATTGTCATCATCGCGATTGACGCTGGTCACGACCGCATGTTTCAGGCCGAGCGTAGCAACTGCTTCAGCCACACGCCGGGGCTCGTCCCAGTCGATGGGCTCCGGACGGCCTTTTGGCACGGCGCAGAATCCGCAGCGCCGTGTGCAGATATTCCCCAGCAGCATGAAGGTCGCGGTCTTGTGATTCCAGCACTCTCCGATATTGGGACATTGCGCTGACTCGCATACCGTATGCAAATCAAGTCCACGAGCCAACTTTTTGAGCTCGTGAAAGTTCTCCCCCACTGGCGCTTTGGCCCGCAGCCACTCTGGCTTGGGCACACGGAGCAGTGGGCTAACCTCGATCTGAATCAGCTGGGAAGCACCTGCCATCGCTTCGATTCTACCAGTTCAGCGATCGGCCTTGAACGGAAGGGCCGCAAAGTCGTAGAATGCGACCCAATTTCTGGGGCGCGCTATATGAGAAAAACTGTCAGGTGGTTGAGCTATGCATCGATGGGCCTCGCGATTATCGTGGTCATCGCGATCACTTTCACCATTGGCTGGCGGCCTTTCCTGGGGCCTCGCTCCCGCTCGCTGACTGCGCGCAAGTTTGCGGCGACGCCGGAACGTCTAGCGCGTGGACGTTACCTGGCCAACGGAGTCACGGGGTGCATTTATTGCCACTCCGAACATGACTGGAAAGCGCTGGGCGGTCCTTCGATCGAAGCAAAGCTCGGAGCCGGTCAGGTATTTCCTGAGAGCGATCTCCCGGGAGTGGTGATAGCGCCCAACCTTACACCGGACCCGGAAACGGGCGCCGGAACCTGGAGCGACGATCAATTCGCGAGAGCGATACGCGAAGGAATTGGACACGACGAAAGCACCTTGTTCCCTCTCATGCCATATGAGCAATATCGGGCCATGTCCGACGAAGACCTCGCATCGATCGTCGTCTATCTACGGTCGCTACCGCCAATTCGCAATGCCCTTCCCAAGACGGAAATTATTTTCCCGGTGAAGTATCTGATCCGTAACGCACCACAGCCTTTGACCGCTCCGGTGCCGCCACCTGATCTGTCGAGCCCGGTAAAGCGCGGTGAATATCTGGTGCGAATGGCGGGCTGCGCCACTTGCCATACGCCGCAACAGCGTGGGCAATCCAATGCGGCCATGGCGTTCGCCGGCGGCTTCACGTTCCACGGCCCTCTGCCCACCGTTACCAGCGGCAACCTCACTCCGGATCCCTCCGGTATTCCGTATTACGACGAGAACCTATTTCTGCAGGTGATGCGAACCGGAAAAGTCCGGGCTCGCGACCTCAGCGCGGTGATGCCGTTCGTCGCATATCGAAATATGACCGACGAGGACCTAAAGGCAATCTACGCGTATTTGCGTACGATTCCGCCGGTTCATCATCGTGTGGACAATTCCTTACCTCCGACGGCATGCAAACTTTGTCAGGGAAAACACGGCGCAGGAGATCAGAACTAGCCGTTCTAGCCCACTTCGACCAGACCGTAGGTTCTCTGCCAGCGCGTCCGCAACGCTACCAGAGCTCGGCTGATTTCCACCTGCGTAATTTCAGAGTTAGGTCCAGCCATCACCGCCGCTGCTTCTCGCTTGGCCAACTCAAGCAACTGCCGGTCGCGAATCAGATTGGCCACGCGAAAGTTCGGCATTCCCGCCTGCCGCGTCCCGAAGAACTCTCCCGGCCCGCGCAGTTCTAAATCGAGTTCAGCGATCTGAAAGCCGTCATTGGTGCGCACCATCGCATCGAGGCGGCGCTCGCCTTCTTCCGTCACTTTGCCGCCAGTCATCAAGATGCAGAAGGACTTCGCTGCCCCGCGCCCAATTCGCCCACGTAACTGATGAAGTTGCGCCAGCCCAAATCGTTCGGCGTGTTCAATCACCATGACCGTGGCATTGGGCACGTCCACTCCCACTTCAATCACAGTGGTGGCAACCAGAATCTGCAACTCGGCCTTCTGAAACATGCGCATGACCTGATCCTTCAAATCGGCGTCGAGCCGGCCGTGCAGCAAACCGACCTTCAGATCGGCGAAGATTTTTTCGCTCAGCTCGCCGTACATCTTCACTGCGGCCTTCAGTTCGGTCTCCTCGCTTTCCGCGATGACGGGATAAACCACATACACCTGATGCCCTTTCAGTACCTGCTTGCGGACGAAGTCCCAGACCTCGGCACAGCGATCATCGGTGATTCTCCGCGTAACGATCGGCGTACGCCCGGGAGGAAGTTCGTCCAGCACGCTGATATCGAGATCGCCATACAGCGTAAGCGCCAGCGTTCGCGGGATCGGGGTTGCCGTCATGACCAGAACGTCGGGTTCGCTGGGATTCTTGTCGGCGCCGCCTTCGCCCGATTTCTTCATCAACTTAAGTCGCTGCAAAACACCGAAGCGATGCTGCTCATCAACGATGACCAATCCCGGTTTCGCGAATTCAACCTTCTCTTCCAGCAGAGCATGCGTACCGATGACGAGTTGTGCATTCCCTTGAGCGATGTGGCGGCGGATCTCACGCTTGCGGTCAGCTTCCAGTGAGCCGGTCAGCAGGACGATGCGATATCCCGCATTCTCCAGAATTCTGCGTGCGGAAAAATAATGCTGCTGCGCGAGAATCTCGGTGGGCGCCATCAACGCCACCTGATAACCGTTTTCGATGGCGATAATGGCCGCCTGGAAACTGACAATGGTTTTCCCCGAGCCCACGTCTCCCTGCAGCAAACGCCGCATAGGATAAGGCTTCTGCATGTCGTCGGCGATCTCCTTCAAGACCCGCTTCTGGGCTGAAGTCGGATGAAACGGCAGAATCTTCTTGATCGCATCCCGCACTCGGTCATCTAAACGAAAAGTGATTCCAGTCTCCGATTTTTGCTGTCGGCGCCTGAGTTCGAGTCCCAGCTCGATGAAGAATAATTCCTCAAAAATCAAACGTATGTGCGCGGGCGTACGTGACGACTGCAGCTCTTCGAAGCTCTCACCAGCCTCGGGCCAATGCACTTTCCATAGCGCCTCGCGCGGCGAAACCAGCGCCAGACGCTCCCGCACGGCCGCCGGAATTGTTTCGGCGAGCTCGGGAGTAAGATCGTCCAGTGCGGTCCGGATGACTCTCCGGAACCAGCGCGCCGTTACGCGCCCTTGCCCCGCCGATTCATAGATGGGCACGATGCGCCCCACCTCGAGCGATGCTGCCGCCTTCCCATCCGCGCCATCTGCGCCGGCTTCGCCCAACATTTCAAACTGCGGCTGGATGATCTGCATTTCTCCGTGCTGGTCTTGCTCCACCTTGCCATAGAGCGCAATCAACTCGCCCGGCTTGAACTTATCCTGCAAATACGTGGCGTTGAACCAGAGACATTTCAGCCGCGCTCGTCCCTGCCCTACGGTCAACTGAAAGATCGGCATCTTGCGGGTACGAAACAGCCCCGAGTTGCGAACCTCGCCAATCACAGTGGCCATTTCGCCGGGGCGCAATTCCGCGATCCCGCGCGGATTCAGCCGGTCTTCATAACGAAAAGGAAGGTAATGGAGCAGATCACCGACGGTCGCAATACCCTTCGTCGCAAGAATCTCCGCCATCTTCGGACCAATTCCCTTGACGTACTGCACCGGCGTAGTGAGTTCAACCATGGCGAAGGTCCCAAGGAATGTTAGCAGCAAGCTGTCTCAGAAATGTGTCGCCCGGCATTGCTGGTCGAATGGCGATTCTCCCGCCACTCGAAGGGCAGTCGATCTCCGAAGTCGCGAACGAATGCCGTTGGGTCCGTCGCGAGGATTCTCCGATTCCGCTGAAATGCCCGCTGCCCGCGGTGCATCCGAGGCAGACGATGATCTCTGAGCTGGTTCGCAAAGCGCGCACCTTAACGGAGACTGTGCACGACTTCTATCGCGAGCCGCTCGCCTCTTTCCAGGCGCTGGGGAAAGGGTTAGAGGATCGCCGTCAGCCGGTTCCGCCGGAACTGGTGTCCCGGGTTCTCTGTGCCTACCAAGCGGCTAAGCTCGACCAGCGGTCTGCGGGTGCGGAGTATCAGGCCAATGGGGACACGCGCCGTATGAAAGCAGTGACAAAGCTTGCTACACGCTCGGACACAGCGAAATTCCCGCCTCGTCATTTTCGATCGAACGATTTGGCCTGCTGAACAAGGCGATGTCCCGTAGAAGGCGGGCGGAGGCCGCTATCGCGAATTCTTGTACGAGCGGATCGCAGCATCATCCGCAGGCCAACACAATCCCCCGGGTGCCTCTGCCCAGTGTTGCTAAACCACATGGCGTCAGCGTTTGGGGCGAAACCCAGCCAGGCCCGCTCAGCGGAAGTTAAGGCAGAGCCCACTTCGACCCTCCCGCCCGCATATACCCGAATCCGTTTGCACCCAACTCGGCGTCTAAACACTTTGTGCTGGTTAACTTTCTCCAAGCTCTTCTAGCCATTGTCCTGGGCAACCTGGCCTACTTCCTGCTTGCGGCTCATTTCGGCCTGCCGCGCCACCGGCCTTTCCAACCCGACGCCGGCCTGCTCCTGGACTTCTTCATCTGCCTCGCGTTTTATGCCCTGATCCGCAAAGCCAGAAGGTAGAATCTTCGTTTCGCGTCTGTCTGTTTTCGAACTTATCTCGAGTTACTTTAGGAACCTGTGTAACCGCTTGCGTCACGTTACGATATCTCCTGACGTATGAACAAAATAGCGGTCCTGTACGATGCGGGCCAGGCGGTGCTCTCCACCTTTGATCTGGACGAGGTGTTGCAGCGCATTCTGGAGATCGCACACGACTACTTTCATCTGCGCAACGTGGCGATCGTGCTGCTCGATCAGCGATCCCAGCAGTTGTACGTCCGCTCGCAGATTGGCTGGGACGAAGGCCAGGACAAGGTTCTGCTGCCCCCGGGGCAGGGAATTACGGGAGCGGCGGCGCTCAAGAAGCAGCCGGTGTACGCTCCTGACGTCAGTCAGGACCCGCGCTATTTCTGCTCCGCCAAGTCCACACGATCTGAACTTGCCATCCCTTTGATGGTGCGGGACGAAGTGGTGGGCGTGCTCGACTGCCAGAGCGATCACGTGAACCACTTTGATTCGGAGACCATCGACCTGCTGACACTGTTCTCCACCCAGGCGTCGATTGCCTTGCAGAACGCGCGCCTCTATTCCCTGGAGCAGCAGCGGGCGCGTCAACTCCAGGCGATCAATGCGATTGCCCAGCAAACAACTGCCGTTCTCGACCTCGAAGAATTGCTGGATAGAGTTTGCCAGCTGATTCAGGATGCCTTCCGCGTATCGCATGTTTCCCTTTTCTTGCGGGAAGATCACGACCTGGTGCTGCGGGCGCATCATGGAACGCTCACTCCCTCGATACCGGAAGGTGGCCGTTTCGGGGCGAACACAGAACCGTGGGCGAGCATCCTCGCCGATGGCCGTACAGCGATGGAAAAAGATCTTGGCACGGCTCCGGCCCACACCAAGTTCTTCTCCGAAACCGCCTCACGTATGTTCATTCCACTGGTTTCGTTCGGACAGACTCTAGGGGTGCTCGCTCTGGACAGCTCTAAGGCGGATGCTTTCCGCGACGGCGATCAGCAGTCACTGGAGTCAGTGGCCGATATTTGCGCGACGGCCATTCAGAATGCCCACTATGTGGACCGGGTTAAGCAGCTCGCTTATCTGGACGGTCTGACCGGTATTTTCAATCGTCGATTTTTCGAACTGCGCATCATGGAAGAAATTGAACGCGCCCGGCGTTACGGAACGGGTATGGCGGTAATCATGGCTGACATTGATGAGTTCAAGCGGCTCAATGACGAGTTCGGACACGTGCTGGGCGATGAAGTGTTGCGCCAGGTTTCTTCTCTGTTTCACCAGCAGGTGCGGAAGGTGGACGTGGTGTGCCGCTATGGCGGCGAAGAATTCGGCATCCTGCTGACCCAGGTCACCCCGGAACAGGCATTTACTGTCGCGGGAAAACTCCGCAAGATGGTGGAAGGCTGGCAGTTCCCGGGCGTGCCCCGCACCGTAACCATTAGCGCCGGCGCCGCAGTTTTTCCGCAACACGGCACCACCCGCGATGGGCTGGTTAAAGCTGCTGACAGTGCCCTATACGCCGCCAAGCAGGCCGGACGAAATGCAGTTCGTCTAGCCTCTGCGACGCGCTGCGAGGGGGCGAAGGCTTAGCGTCTTTCAACCGCTAACGTGCTCGCCTGTTCGCGAGCTAGATTTCGAGCCAGTCTCCCTGCATCTGGTGACGAAGGCGTTCCAGCTCCTGCTGGAGTTTCTGGCGACTCTTTTCGATCTCTTCCCGCACCTGGGGCTGGAGTTGCTCTCGCAAATTCTTGACTTGCTCTTTCATTTGTTTTTGCTGCAAGCACGCAGACTTGCGCATTTCTTGCTGCGCCAGTTCCATCTCCGGCTGAAGTTTCGCAATTTCGTTTCGCACCTCGCTCAGCTCGGTCTGCGTTTCCGCATCCATTTCTGGAGCTTCGAAGCTTTCCTCTATGCTCGCGCCGGATTCCTTGCGTTCCGGCAACGTCAGGGTCAGAGTCTGCTCCCTCTTGTCGCGGATCACGCTCACACTCACCGATCCCGCACTATGATCGTGCAATGCGTGAGTGAAGTCGCTGGTATCATGCACCGGCTGATCGCCTACCCGAACGATGACGTCTCCCGCGCGCAACCCTGCCTTATCGGCGCGGCTGCCTTTCTCCACGGACCGGACCAGCACTCCACTCCCGTTCTTCGCACCGAAAAACTCACCCAGCTGCGGCGTGAGATTCTCCACCATCAGTCCGCTTCTCATCGACGAATGCACATACACCACGCCAATGTTTGGAACCTCAAAATCCGGCAGATTCGGAATCGGGGGAATCTCGACGTGGAAGTTCTTGCTGTCCCAGTTCCAGTCTTTCGACCCCATATGCGCAAATTCCTTACTGCGATCCGCCAGTTGCACCTTGATCGTCATCGGTTGTCCATCACGGCTCAGCCCTAGCGTGACCACCCGGCCTGGCGGCGTTTCGTGGATCATCCGATGCAGCTGTGTCTTGCTCTCGATGGCCGTACCGTTCAGATCCAGTATCACGTCGTGTTCCTTGACACCAGCTTTGCCCGCGGGAGCGTCCTGATCGACCATCGTTACTTCCACGCCTTTTTCTTCCTTCAGCTTCAAGGCGCCGAGCCGGTCAGAAGTGATATCCGCAATGTCGACGCCGAGATACGCGCTGCCGCCAGAATCTTCGCTGGGGATGCCGTAGGGCTGCGACGATTCAATCGTCCATCTTTGCGCGGCCTGCGACAGATTGAGCAGCAAAGGCAGTACCGCGATCGTCGTCAAAATTTGCTTGTGCATGACCAGCCTCCTGAACTCAAGTCTTGCGACGCACGGGTCGCGCGCTTGTCTCGCTTCCCCTTATTAATTCGCACGTCTGAAACAAATATCGCCGGTCGTAGTCCGAACCTTCAGCACAGGACCTCCCCCGTTGAGCTTGCCTTCCGCGTTGAGCGTCCTTGGCCCCCACTGATTGCCCTCGCTGGCAATATGGATGTCCGGGAAGTCAGAAGTAATATGGTGCCCGTTGCCCAAATCGACGCTTGCGCGGACGGATAGCGCAACGTCCGCAGCGATGTACACGGTAATATCTCCCGCAGACGTCTCGAGCTTGGAGTCGCTAGCTGGAGCGTTAGTCTTTACGAATTTCACGACAATGCCGCCGGCACCGGTCTCAACGCGTGCCGAGGGAACTCCGTAGAGTTCGATCCCGCCCCCACCCGTATGGGCCTCGACGTGCCCTCTGGCGGACGCAAGATGAATGCTGCCCCCGCCGGTCTGAATGTCCGCCGGGCCATCAATGTCTCCCAGGTCAATGCTGCCGCCTCCAGTTTGCGCCTTCACCTTGCCGCTGCACTGACGGACTTCAATCCCTCCGCCGCCGGTCTCGATGCTGGCTCCCTGCGTGGCGGAAGTAATCTCGATACTGCCACCGCCGGTTTCCGCGATGATCTTTCCATTGGCATGATGTACCTGTATGGAGCCGCCACCGGTGTGCAGACCAATATCGCCGTTGATGGTTCCCACGTCGATCGATCCTCCGCCCGTCTCCGCGCTGGCGCCTCCGCCAATGTCATCGAGGCGCATGCTGCCGCCACCGCTCTGTGCCTCTACGCGGCCAGCCACTCCGCTGGTATCAATGTTGCCGCCCTCCGTTTCGATCTTGACCAGAGTGATTTCGCGCGGGACATGGATGGCGAATTCTCCGGAGAACTTTCGCGGATGCCGGCCCTGCCAGTCTCCAACGATCCAAGCCGTGTCTCCGCGCACGTAGGCGTTCAGCTTGTAGGACTCGAATTGGCGCTTGGCATCTTGCTCGGATGAGGTGTATGAACGCGTGTGAACAACATAACTGATACCCTGCGTCGAGCCTCCTTTGACGACCACCGAACCTACATCTACTTTGACCCGCAGAATCTTTGCCCCGGCCAGCGAACCATTAATTTCCTGACTCCAAACCCCGTCTCCCTGACGGGAAATGCGTGTCTCCTGTGACAACGTCAGGGGCGCAAGCATGGCCAGCACGCCCAGTAGACGGACGAATTGTGGCGATCGTTTCAAATAAACCACCTCAGTTTCTCGTGTACCCAACTGTCTCAGTACCAATTTCTGAAACCAACATCACTGAACCCGATCCAGCGAATGCTTTGCAGGGGCTCGGCTTCAGCCGACCCGCCAAGAGCCCCAAAACACGGGCTTTAGCCCTGGGGGCCGCAGTCCCCATCAATCAATTTCTGGCAACTGCGCCAGCATCGTACGCGCCTGTGACTTGATGTATTGGCTTTGATCCTTCGCTGCCAGCGTCATCAACACCCCGCGCACGCTGCCATCAGCCTTTGCCGGCTCGATCAGCCGCAAGGCTTCGGTCCGCACACCCGGATTCGCATCGTTCACCAGAGCTTCGAGCACCACATCGCGGACGCGCACATCGTCCTTGACAAAACCGCCTAGCCCATCCAGTGCCTTCAACCGCACTCCCGGATTTGTGTCGTAGCGCAGCGCATAGATCAGCGCATCCCGCACCTGCGAAACGTTGGGCTTTTGCGTCAGCAGGTCCACCGAATCCATGCGCACGCCGGAGTTGTAATTATTGCGGGCGGCAAACAGCAGCAGTTGCTGGATGCGCTGATCGTTCAGGGATCCCTGCGTTTCCAGCGTCGAAAGCGTGTTGTACTTGATGTCGATCTGATTCGTTCCTGGTTGCTGCGTAATGGACTGGATCCCGGTGATCGAGGCCTCGGCGGGAGCGGGAGCGGGAGCCGCGCCAGTAGCTGAATTCGGCGGCTGATGAACGAATACCCTGTAGGATGTCCCTACTCCGCCGGCGAAGCCAAGGATCAAAATCGCGGACGCCAGCGCGGGCGAGAAACTCACTTGCCGCAGCCAGTTTGCGGGATCGAACGCCAGCCTCCGCCAGAATCCGCCCGGCTCCGCCGTCTCCAGCGCTTCCTGCAGCTTCATGCGCGCAGCCGCGACCAGGTTCGGCGTGGGCTCCGCCGCGCGCTCCTCTGACAGTAGATCGTGGAACTCTTGTGCCGCCTTCAATTCCCCGGCACAATCAGCGCACCGCTCCACATGCTGCTCCAGTTCATGACGGGCGTCATCTGCCAGCTCGCCATAAACGTGCAACGTTATATTTTCGATTACCCATTCACACTTCATATTCGCACCCTCATCAATCACGCCCGAACCGCGTGGGGACGGGCACTCCTGCCCGTCCGCCGGACGCAGTCCGGCTCTTGCTCTATCTCATATCCGCCAGCGCGCCGCGCAATTTCTGCGTGGCCCGGAAGAGAGTATTCTTCGCCGTCTCTTCCGTCGTATGCAGAATCTCGCCCACGGTGCGCAACTTCATTCCGTGGTAATGCTTCAACTCAAAAACCATGCGCTCGCGCGGCGTTAACTTTTCCAGCGCACCAGAAATGCGCGCCCCTAACTGCCGCCGCATCAAATCCCGCTCCGGATTCGCCCCCGCCCGTCCATCGGGCACCTGATCGAGCAGGTCGTACTCGCCGCCGTTACCGTCTTTCACCACCGGCGCATCTTCCTTGCGCACCGTTTTCTTGCGCAGGTGATCAAGACACAGATTGGTCACGATGCGATAAATCCAGGTGTAGAACGAACACTCGAAACGAAAACTTCCAATGTTCTTGTAGGCCTTGAGGAAGGCGTCCTGGTAGACGTCCTGCGCGTCTTGCTCCGTCCCAGTGAGGTGGAGCGCCAGCCGCAAGACCGCCTGATCGTAGTGACGCACCAGTTCCTCGAAGGCTCCACGGTTGCCGTGTTGCGCCTCGCGGATCAGAATCGTATCGTCTATGCGGCGTTCTTGCCCAGCCATGCGGCCCCTAGTGGGGTCTTGGATACCGCTGACTCTCCCCACTCTCTCGCCTTCTGTTCTCGAGTGGGCCCGTTTACCAACCGCAAATGTTGCTAACAAAACATCGGCCGGCATGTTCTTGTCGTCTTCCTGTTTTGCCCGGTGTCGATGCCGTACCCGGGCTTGCACAGGAATAGACGGTCAGTCAGTGGAACCGTGAGCAGGAATTATAGGCTGGCGAGAACTTTTGTGCCTCCTAGGTGATTCTTTCGTAATGGTTTAGCGGGAAACAGAACAGTCGCGGACGGTGAGGAAGGCCGATTTGGCAAGTCAGGTGCCCCGTTAGCGATCCAAGTCTCCCCGGCGCGGGAAGCCATCTCGCCACGATATCGGACCGTAGGCGAATTGTCGGTCATCGAGCGCCTGCGTTGTAGTTTCCCAGTGTAACCTTGAGGACTTTTCCGAAAGTTGCCAGAATAGGCGAACTGGAAACTCAAGAGGACCGAATGGGCCGAAGCCTGATCATCGCAATATGCATGTTGTCAGCGTCTTGTACGCTCCGTGCGCAGCAGAACGCACCTCGGACCTCCTCATCAATTGCACTATTCTGTTTTTGGCGAAGCTGCACCAGGGAGATATCAAGGGAGCTGCGGCAGCGACGGAAGATCCTGCCACGCAGGTAAAAATGTAGGAGGCGTACAAAGTCAGGGTCGGCGACGTCGAGTTCTCCAAGATCATCTCCGAGCTCTTTGAGGGGGACCGCTACCTCGATGAGTTTAGAATCGGCTCGGAGCACGTCCTCATTTCAGAAAAACATGCGGAAGGCGCGCAGACCCTGATCGAAAAGCAGGGGAAGTTTTGGCTGGAGGATGGGCTCCTACATCAGTCCCCGGAGCTCAAGAACATGATGGAATTAGTCAATGCTCGGGCCGAGGGGAAGCTGCAATTCAAGTAATCTTGATCGGGACGGCGAACTCGCCCAGGTCTTCACCCGCTAGTGGGAGTTCGTCACGGAATGAACGTGGAACGACCTAAGTCTTTCAGAATCAGTTCAGGCTATCGCGAAGTCTGCACTACATTTTGAGAGAGATTTCAAAGGTTCCGGCAGACTGCGGCCGAGTCGCACCGTCTCGACCAGCGAGCAGTAGGTGTGATCCTTACCGTCCTTGCTGCATTGATGCGGTCGCAAAAACATCTGCCCCTGAGTTTGTTATCAGCGGCGATTGGCTTCAAGAGGGTAAGTCTGCACTACATCGCTTTTTCTGAACCCGCGATTGCAAACACGAGACTTGTCTCACTCCCGGCACAAAAAATCGTAGGATTTGGGCCTTTCGCGACGAACTTCGCCTAGTGTGCCAGATCTGCCGGCGGTCTAGCGTTTACGCCTACGGACCAACATGCCGCGACATTCTCCAGACCTTTGTGTTCGTAAGCGATGTAGACTGATGAAGCTCTGTTCCTTGGGCCTCTAGGCCTGCCACCCCACAAAGACAGTCTGAGGATGCCTTTATGCTCCGTGCTCCGCTCGCCACGCTTGTCGTCCTTGCCTCTTTCTTCTCGCTCTCGTCAAGAGTCGCCTCCGCCCAGACTCTCAGTCCAGTGTGCACCCCCTCGGTGACTTCGCCGATCGTCGTGGTCTCGGCCGCGCAACGCCTCGCGGCGGGCGCCAAGGCTCAGCCGCCACTGACTGACACCAATTCTGGCTTCGCCTGGCCGGACACGCCGCTGGGCGTCATCAAGACCAACAACGGTTACGAATTTTTCGCCAGCGATGGCGGCGCGCACTACCGGCAGATCTGGCAGGGTCACTGGGTCGGCAACAACAAGTCGGGATCGTTCACCACAACGGTTGGTACGCTCGACAATCCGCTCGGCACTGGCGATCCCGAGGACGTCAGTGTCTCCTCGAATCCCGATACCTCTGTGAATCCCATCTATCCCAGCTATGGCTACATGGGCGGAGGCCCGGTCTATCAAGTTCCCGCAGGCATGACGGGCGCTGGCAATCTGCTGGCCACCTATCACGCGGAACTCCCCAACGACGCGCTCTACGCGGCCCTCGGACTGGCTGCATCCACCGACAATGGATTGCACTGGACGGATCTTGGGGAGATCATTCGCCTGAACCAGGCCTACACGGTTGGACTCGACGGTTTTGAAATCGGCGACGGACCGCTAGTGCTCTCACCGGATGGCAAATATTTCTACTTGTATTTTCCCGACTGGACGGCCAACGGCACTCTTCACACCACCAATGCTGAAGGGATGTCAACCACTACGAATGTCTCCGTCGCTCGGGCGTTCGCGGCCGACGTACTGAATGCAGCTTTCGGACCGGCGCCGCAACACTCCATCGCCTTCCAGAAATTCTATAAGGGAGGCTGGCATCTCCAGCCTGCGCTGGGCGGAGCTTCCACCGACCTCAGTCCCCACGCCCCATTTTCGGGCTATCTCGATATTCACTACAACAGCGCGTTGCAGCGCTACGGGATGATCATCTCAGATGATACCCAGTTCGCTTACGCGGAATCCATCGACGGTCTTGCCTGGACCCTTCCCATCTCCCTGGGAACCTTTGGTCCGATTGCTGCGTATCCCACCGCCGTCGGATTTGGCGATGATCCGCACACGCTGGGCAAGAAGTTTTACGTTTACTTCACCCACTTGCCAACCGACGGGAGCGGATGGAACAACGGCACACTGCGCAGGCTTACGCTTACCTGCCCATGATCCAATGAAGGTCCGGCCAGGGACACAACGCCCGCCCAAAAGAGAAAGCCCGGGCAGAGCGCCCGGGCCAGGATTTCTACCAGCTACTCGGCGACAACTTCCCTCTCGATCACTACCTTCAAGTGCGCAGTCACGTCCTTGTGCAGCTTGACCGGAACGGTGAACTCGCCGAGGGTCTTCAGTGGTTCGTGGAGCTGTATCTGACGCCGATCCAGATTGATTCCCTTTTTCACGATGACGTCGGCAATGTCGCCTGACGTAACCGAGCCAAACAACTGATCGTGCTCGCCCGAGCGCCGCTGGAACGAAGCCGATAGTCCCTCGAATTGCTTCGCCAACTCCTCGGCCTGAGTCTTTTCTTTGGCGGAGCGGCGCACCGACGCCGCCTTCATCTGGGTGATGACCGCCTTGTTGCCGGCGGTGGCCTGGATCGCCAACTTGCGGGGCAAAAGATAGTTGCGTCCGTATCCTTCGGCAACCTTCACTACATCGCCGCGTGCGCCCAGCTTGTTTACATCTTCTTTAAGAATGACTTCCATGATATGACTCCGATCCGTCGCTTGTTGTCATCCCGAGCGGAGTGAGGGATCTCGGGTTCCTCTCACCGCCAATAAAAACCAAGATTCCTCGCTCCTGCCCGGAATGACCATACCTTTTCTGTATAGCCGCGTAGATCCGTGCAAATCCGTGGCTACTATTCTCTTCTCTTATGATGCTCGTCCGGCAAACGGCAGCAACGCGATGTTGCGCGCCTGCTTGATCGCCGTAGCCAGCCGATGTTGATGCGGGGAACAAACCCCGGTCAAACGTCGCGGTACAATCTTGCCGCTCTCCGCCACGAACTGGCCGAGCAGCCGGTAGTCCTTGTAGTTGATGTCGGCGATCTTTTCCGTGCAGAACTTGCAAACTTTCTTGCGCCGGAAAAACTTTCGTCCACCTTCACGCGGCGGACCGCCCGGCCCCGAACGTCCACCACCGCCGCCTCCCCCGAATCGCGGACGGTCTCCTCCTCCGGAACGCTCCCCGAAAGGCCGCGAGGGCCGCTCGGTTGCCGCTGGTGCTTTGGTCTCTTCAGTCATAACGCTCCTTCTTGAATCAGTGGCCGCCCTACTGGCCAGTCAAATAGTTCGCCCCGCAGAAACTGGTCACTGCCCGCCGGGCATCTGACCACTCTTCTCTAAACTGTGGCCGCCGGTACATCGGCGGCCGGCGGTTCCGCAGCGGCGGCAGGCGCTTCTTCCGCAACGACGGCAGGCTGCGCGCTGGCCTTCTTGCGGGAGTCGCGAAGAGCCTTGATCTTGGCCAGGCGCTTGTGCTCCTCATCAACCCGCACGGTAAGAAACTTGATCACCTGTTCAGTCACGCGCAGGCGGCGCTCCAATTCGTGGATCACCGTCCCCGTGCCTTCAATCGTCAGCAGAATATAGATGCCCTCGCGGAATTTACGCACGGTATAGGCCAGGCGCCGCTTTCCCATGCGGTCCACGGCCTTCACCGTGCCCGCGGCTGAGGTTACCGTTGTTTCCAAATGTGAAACCAGTTTTTCCAGATCTTCGTCCGCCATATCCGGCCGGACAATAAACATCAACTCATAAGTTCGATTCATTTTGCAGTCTCCACACCACGAAATTGTTATCCCGAGCAAGCGTTCTTGCCGCAACGCGGGATCTGGCCGAGTCCCGCTCGCGTCGCGCTTCTTACGACGCAATAATCGCGCGTTCGGCTCGCTTCCTTACTCCGGCTCCTTGCGGTTAAAGCGGTTCATCGCCGCCGCCGGACCTTCCTTCAAAATCACTTTCACCGCTTCTCCAGCGATATCGAGCACTCCATGCACTATCGCCAGATCCGCTTTGCGAAGAGGGGACAGCAAATACCGCTGACCATCTTCCACTTTTCGCTCCGGCGCTACACCGATCCGAATGCGCAAAAAATCCTGCGTCCCCAAGGCCCCGATGATCGACTCGATTCCGTTATGCCCCGCCGAACTCCGGCGCGTATGAATCCGCAACGTGCCTAGGGGAAAATCCAGCTCGTCCTGAATCACAATCAAATCCGATTCCGGCCTCGCTTCGTACTCCGCTACCAACTCCCCCACCGACAGGCCGCTGAGATTCATATATGTCTCAGGCTTGGCCAGCACTACCGTCTCGCCGTCAATCACAGCCCGTGCCGTTAGCGCCCGGCACTGCCGATTTCGAACCTCAACGCCCAGGTTGGCGGCGAGCCGATCCACCGCCAGAAAGCCTGCGTTATGCGGTGAAGACTGATACTCGCTTCCAGGATTGCCAAGACCGACGATCAGTTTCACGCGGTATCCGTTCCCTCGCGCTCGGCGATGTAATTATCATCCCGAGCAAGCGTTCTTTGCGCAGCGAGGGATCTGGGCGAGACGCGCGACGCGTCGCGTTCTTTGCGCCGCAATCATCGCGGGTTTGGCTCGCTTCCTTATTTCTTCTCCTTCTTCTCGGCTTTCTTCTCCGGCTTCTCGGCAGCAGCGGCCTCGCCCTCTTCCTCGGTCTCTGCCTTGCCCTTCTTAATGACCTCAGGCTCGGCCGGAGCAGCTCCCGCCTCCGCCGCAATCGCTTCCGGAGCAGCCACAACTTCTTCCTTCACACTGGTCACGTGGGCCACGGGCTGGTTTGCATCCGTCAGAAATTTCAGCTTTTCGTTGTGCGGCAAGTCCGACACGCGCAGCACTTTTCCAAACGTCAGCTCGCTAACGTCCACATCAATGTGGCCGGGAATATCCCCCGGCAAGCACTCGATCTCAACCTCGCGCAAAATCTGCTCGAGAATGCCGCCTTCGGTCTTCACTCCGGCGGGCACGCCCTGCAGCACGATAGGCACATTCACGCGCAACGCCCTATCCATCGCGATACGCTTGAGATCAATGTGCAGCAGATGGCCCTTGATCGGTTCGTATTGCCAATCCACGATCATGGCCTTGGCCTTCTCGCCACCATTCAGGGCGAGATCGAAAATCGTATTGTGCCCGCTCTCCGACCGGAGAATGCGCAGCACATGCCGCGGATCGACGCTCACCGACACCGCGTCCTTGCCCGCACCATAAACTACCGCCGGAATCTTGCCTTCACGACGCACCCGCCGGGCCTGATTCTTCGTACCAGCCTCCCGCGGATTCGCTTCCAAAACATTTTGTTCCAATGTGGTTGCCATAATTTCAATTCCTGTCTTACATGAATAAATTGCTGACTGAAGTCTCTTCGTGAATTGACTGAATCGCCCGTCCTATCAATCCCGCAATAGAGCGCACCATAATCTTGGACTCGTTCTTCGCTTCCGCCGTCAACGGGATCGTGTTCGTTACCACAACGTGCTCGATGGCGGAATTGTGAATGTTTTCCACCGCCGGATCGGACAGTACCGCATGGGAAGCGCAGGCATACACGGACGTTGCCCCATTCTCCATCAGCGCCGCCGCTGTCTTCACCGTCGTTCCCGCGGTATCGATCAGATCGTCAATGATCAGGCAGGAGCGCCCCTTGACGTCTCCGATCACATTCATCACCTCGGCCACATTCATCTCCACCCGCCGTTTGTCCACAATGGCCAGCGCCGCGTCGACTTTCTTGGCGAAAAAACGCGCCCGTTCCACGCCTCCTGCGTCCGGCGAAACCACTGTAAGGTTCGGCAAGTTCAGCTTCTTGAAGTGGTCTACCAGCACCGGCGATGCAAACAGATGGTCTACCGGAATGTTAAAGAAACCCTGTATCTGCGGCGTGTGCGGGTCGACAATCAGAGCCCGGTGAGCGCCCGCCGTGGTCAGCAAATCGGCCACCAGCTTCGCCGAAATCGGAGAGCGCGGTTTGTCTTTGCGATCCTGTCGCGCGTATCCATAGTATGGAATCACTGCCGTGATGCGCCGCGCCGAGGCGCGCTTCAGCGCATCGATCATCAGCAGCAGCTCCATCAGGTGCTCATCCACGGGACGGCAAGTCGGCTGCATAACAAATACGTCGCAGCCGCGCACGTTCTCCTGGACTTGGACGTACACCTCGCCATCCGCAAAACGCTTCAGCATGGCCTGGCCGCGGGGCATCCCGAGGAAATTACAAACCTCATCGGCTAGAGGTTCGTTAGCCGTGCCGCTGAAAATCTTGAACTTCTCGTCCACCCGCGCTCGCGGCTTGCGTTCCGGTTTCTCCTCGGGCATGGGGGGAGCCTGCTTCTCGGCTTTCTCCGCTTTTTCCGCTTCCGTCGGCGTCACCAAAGTGGCCATAGTTAGCTCTTAGCCTTTACCTGTTAGCTCCTAGCGAAAACCTTCCACTCTTATGGGTCATGCCAAGAGCTAAAGGCTAACAGCTAAAAGCTGTTTCTCTGGCTGGGCCGCTAGGATTCGAACCTAGACAAAGTGCTCCAAAGGCACTTGACCTACCATTAGTCGACGGCCCAGTAAAAGCCCTTATTGATTTTGGACTATTGATTGCTGATTGAAACCCTGTTCAACCAACCCTCTCATTGTCAATCAACAATCAAAAATCAACAATCGAAATTAACAAGCAAATCTACCGAGACCGCCGCCAGCCCACGCTAAACAAAAATACGCTTCCAATATTCCCGCCGGGTCAGCGTAACGGTCGCCTGCGCCGTCCACTCCTGGCCGCGCAACTTCTTCACCGCCGCGCGCGCCGCGCCTTTCGAAGCGAACAGCCCGTACAAAGTCGACCCGGAGCCCGACAAGGACGCATACTTCGCGCCCGCACGCTCCAGCGCACATTTACCTTCACTCAGCTCGGGATAATCAGGAAAGACGACTTCTTCAAAGTCGTTCTTGATCCCGGCCCGGACAAGCTCGAGAAGCAGATTCTCGGCTCGGCCCCTCTCACTGCGAGGAGCACCGGAGTAACTCTTGCTCAGCCCAGCAGAAAGCGCACGGCCAAGCTCAGCCATTCTATCGGATGCCCCCGCCACCGTCAATTTCGCGGACCAAGCTCCTGTGGGGAGAGCCGCCCCTTCGACAAGCTCAGGGCAGGCTCGCGGCTGTCCGGCCTGGCGAAGGGCCCCTTTCGCTAACTTGTCTGCTGCCGAACCCTTGATGATCCGATCCCAATCCGCAAACGCCTTCGGAGTCGACACCCCCACCTCCGGTGTCACCACCACGCACGGCGTGCGCGGCAAATCCTCCAGCGGGTACACCTGCTCCCCACGTCCTATGCCCAACACCGTTCCGCCTAGCTGAAACAACGGCAGATCGGACCCCACTTCTCCCGCAATCCGCAACCGCTCCTCCGCCGGCAAACTTTTCTTCGTGACCCGCTCCAGCGCCAGCAGGGCCGCTACTGCGTTCGACGAAGCCCCGCCCATCCCCCCCTGCACCGGCAAGCGCTTCTCAATGTCAACCACAACTCGTCCTTTGGCCTTCAGCGCGCTCATCGCTTTCTCGACGATGCGATAACAAGTATTCGATTCATCTTTCGGAACTCTTGGGTCGGCGCACCGAATCTCAATCCCACGCCCACTATTCAGGCTCACACTGATCACGTCATGCAACCCAATCGTCTGATAGATCGTGAGCAGTTCGTGAAACCCATCTTCACGCGCCCCGCCAATCCTCAACCCCAGATTAATTTTTGCGAAAGATCGAACCGTTACCGTCATGGAAGCAAGATTGTAAGCCATCTGACCTCCAGCCAAAGCCCCATCTTTTGCTAGACCTCGGGGTCGTTTCTCTTTGCCACAACGTCCTGACCTCTGGTCCCACCACCTTGGTAATCTCGACTGCTTCAGTTGATTGGCGCACCCTAAATTGTGATGCCAAGCACACGAACCGCCTGACCGCGGTAACACGAGTGCCGACGCCGCGCAGAGCGAGGCCAGAGTACGGCACATCCCGGAAGTTGGGAGAAAAGGACCTTATCGGCCTAAATTCAGCCCGCGTTCCACGACGACCGCGGATTAGGGGCGCGTGAGATCAGTGGGCTTTCAGGGGTTTTGTTATGCGTAGTCTGATTGCTCGTTGCTTTCTGCTGGTTCTTCCCCTTACTTTAATAACTTTTGCCGCCGCGCAAACCGGCTATAGGGTCATTTCCGTCAGCGATGGCGGATCTATCTCCGGCGCCGTCAAATGGTCGGGTCCAGCCCCCCACGCGCTTGATTTTCTGGTAACCAAAGATCCGGAAATCTGCGATCCGGACGGCAAGAAGACTACCAGCCTCGAACGCCTCATCGTCGGTCCCGAGGGCGGCGTCGCCAACACCATCGTCTATTTGAAAAATATTTCCGCCGGAAAGGCGATCGAACTGCCCGAGCAGAGGCGCCACCTGGATCAGCACCATTGCCGCTACATTCCCCACATTCTTCTCGTGCCGCAAAACGCCGAGCTGCAGATGAAAAGCTCCGATGCCACCCTGCACACCGTTCACATGGACGGTGCAGCCACCTACAATCTGCCCTTCCCCTTCACCAATCAGATTAGTGCGCGGGCCATGGCCACGCCCGGCCTGGTCAATCTCCGCTGCAACGGTGGCCACGTCTGGATGAACGCCGAAATGATGGTGGTTCAACATCCTTACTACGCCGTCACCGACGAGAGCGGACGCTTCGAATTCAACAGCGTGCCGCCCGGCACTTACCAGATTGTTGCTTGGCACGAAGGCTGGGGACTAGCCGGCAAGGAACAGGCCTATGACGTCCTCACCGAACGAACCGTTCAGCGCCCCATCTTCACCGAGCCGAAAACATGGGAGCGATCAGTTACGGTAACGTCCAATCAGCCCAGCACCGTCAATTTCGTGATCGGCAATAAGTAGAGATTTAGCTGGGCCGTCCGGGAAAGATTGTGTGCGGCGGGCACTCTTGCCCGCCCCACTGCCGACACCATGGGAAAGCTGCAGGAACCGTTGAGATTCCGGCCATCTTCGATGGATAGCTTTCAAGGGATAGCTATCAACTGGCTAAGCCAGAATGGGTTTTGAGAAGTCTTGCTTGTGGTTAGGTTTCGCGGGCAAGAGTGCCCAGGCCACACGAGCTACGTGCGCCGCTTATAAAGCACCGCAAACTCATATCCCGGATTTGCCGGAAACAACTCCGCCACTTTCCTCAGCCGCTCCGCCAGCGCCGAAGGCGCCAACAGGGGATAGTCCCGCTCCCGCAGGTCGTAATAATCCACATCTAAATACAAAGACAACAGGTAGATCGAAATGGTATCTGCGAACGCAGCCTCGAAGTATTCATTCTTGAAGCGCTCCGCCTCTACACCGCCCGCCAAGGCCAGCTTGCGCGCTTCCCACGCATCCACCGACGTCTCTCCGCGCGTTCCTGCCTCCACTTGTTTCCACGCCAGCTCGCTGAAATCCGCGGAAACTCCCGCAGCATCCACCAGCGCGTGCCCCACATTGATATAGAACTCGAAGGCCACCGAAAATTTGTCGTCCATCAGTCGCGTGGAGATAAACACGCACTGCGAATCGCCCAGATTCAGGTTGCGATGGCAAACCGCATGGTCGCTGAGCGCCACATCATAACGGTCCGCAATCAAAATTTCTTCGCCCTGGCTCACCGTCAGCGGGACAAAATAATAAGCCTTGCGCTTCAGCCCTGCCGCCGCCTTGGTCGGCACCGCCGCAATCATGCGCTCCAAGTCAGACGCGCTGATGGAAGTCTCACCCGCCACGGCATAGCAGACCCCATTCCCCGCCTGTGAAACCGGCGTCATCCGTACCACATCCGCGGGGCTCCGCGTAATAGCTGGCGCTGCCTGTGACATAACTTTATCTCTTATACACTACTGGCACGTTAACCCTGCCAGTGTGGAGCGGGCACTCCTGCCCGCCGCCTTTGACCTTACCCCTGATTCTGATTTTGCAGCGCTCAAGCCGGAGGAATGATTTTGGGTGGCGCTGCAGATCAGCCCCGTCGACAACTCGATGCAGGCTGACTCGAAGAACAGAGCACCCTGAGGTGCTTGCTATAACTTTGAGTAATTAGAACCCCGGCACTGCCTCGGAGGTGCAGTCGCCCGAAAATTCCCCCCAGACTTCTCGGCGGCTTCAAGGCTTCAGCGAGTTACTCATCATCAAGACAAATAAGAGCGGAAGATAGATAACGGTGGCTTGCAAAACGTGACGCGCAAACATCTTCGAGCGAGGACTGTTGAGCGGTAACTTTAGAAACGCCAGACGTGCGCCGAAATAAAAAAGGGCAATTCCAAGGACGATGGCTCCCACCATGTAGATCTTGCCCGCCATCCCGAAAACACTGGGCAAAACGCTCAACGGGATCAAGATCAGCGAATAAACTACGATGCGCCGGGCGGTGGATCGTCCATCTTCTTCGACCACCGGCAGCATACGAATTCCACCCGCCGCGTAATCCTCCCGGTAGAGCCATGCGATGGAAAAGAAATGCGGGAACTGCCATACAAACAAAATGGCAAACAAAATTAACGTGCCCCATTCCAGTTGTCCGCGTGCGGCGGTCCAACCTAGAACTCCGGGCATAGCTCCAGGAAAAGCTCCGACGAAAGTGCAAATCGGCGAGACCCGTTTCAGAGGCGTGTAAGCGGCAAGATAAACCACGGAAGTGAGGAACGTAAGCAATCCGGTTAACGGATTAGTGAAGACCGCCAAATAGATCGACCCGCCCAAGGTCGCGAGCAATCCCGCGGTCGCGGCATGGAGCAAGCTCATTCGGCCGGTGGGAAGTGGGCGCTGCGCGGTGCGGCGCATGTGCCCATCCACTTTGTATTCCATCACTTCATTCAGCGCGGCGGTTCCGCTGGAAACCAGGCCAATCCCCAACAAGGCGTGAAAAAGTCCCCAGGAAAGCGATGAAACCCCGGCTTTCTGCGCGGCAAAATAGTAGCCACACCATGCGGTCATCACGATCAGTGTGGTGACCCGGGCCTTCATCAATTCGGCATAGTCGCGCAGCAGTGAAGTCGCCTGACTACGAAGGAGGAACATTGGTCGAGTCATCGTGCTCATGGGAGATTATGTGGTGTGGTTGTCGTACCGCGTAGCCTGCACTCTTTCATCGTTTCCAACGGACGCCACATCGAACGCGAGTCGAGAAGAACAAGCACGGTGGCGCCACAAGACCACCTGTAGCCCAAGGATTGCATAGGTACTCTGTTGGCTTTCGAAAGTCAAGTCCAAACTCTGGCTGACACCGCACTGCCAACGCCGACATCGAGCCCCAACCCTGCGATTTTACTACGGACTCCCTGCGGCACCCGTGCCCGTGAAAATTTCCGGCGGATCAAAAAAACATTGGTGCCAAAGAGCTGCATCCGACAGCGTACCCGCCTTCCATTGCTGAAGAGTCGCAAAAGAGGCTGCAATCATGCCACCGTCCGCCGAGTCAAATATCACAACAATTCCCGCCAGTTCCTGAGCCTTCTGCGCCAGTTCGGCATAGTCCGTATCAAGCACCGACTTGGCGAACTCCAGTTTGAGTGCCGGCCCTGAATCCTTTGCGTTCTCGTCGGTTTTTTCCACCGACACAATTTTCACGCGTTTTCCCCGCAGCGGCTCCCAATCTCCAGGGAACGGCGCCACTTCCTCGCGAGCCACATGGAATAGTTCCGCCGCCGTGGGCGCTGGCGGCGCAGTTGGTTGCACGTCGCTTTCCGGAACGCTGTCCGGCATTTCGAGGTTGTTGCGCCAGATCCACCCGCGCGATAAGCCGGAAATTCGCACATGCACCCAGTCCCGATTAAAATCCAGCATCTCAAACTCATCATGAGCGCTGGCCAGAAAAAGTGTCCTGGCGCTCAGACTCGCCGACGCTACCACCGGTGTGCCGGACTTCTTGACCGCAACCAGATTCTTCGGATGGGCCTGATTCTTGAGAATCTCCTCCAGGCTGTTGGCCTCTGTTTGCAGAGGTCCGGCGTTCTTACCCTCAATTTTTGTCGGCCCGGTCTGCGAACCTTTTTTTTCCTGCTCCGCCAGACTCTGCGCCAGCGACGACGAATAATTACCCCTCACCTCCGGAAGCCTTGGAACCGGCGCTGCGATAGTGGGTTCGGTCGAGACGGGAGGATTAGCCGCCTCCGTCGACGCATTTGCCGTTGAGTTCGGACTCGCGGCTGGCGCATTAGCCGCGAGTTGATCCCCCAGCTGATCCAGGAGGTCAGCCTCAACCCGGCCGTTCGAAGTCAACAATTGATATCCGGATTTTGAAGCAATCGGGTCGGCGTACCACGCTGTCACCTGCACGCTGACTCGCACGACTGAGCCACCGGAAGGCGCCGCGCTGACTTGAAACTTTGACTGATAGTAGCCGCGCTGGTAACGCTCCAAGGGATGACTTGCCGAGGTAGCGAAACCATCCAGCACCGGCAAGCGTCCAGCCGTCTGCATTTCTTTCAGGGCTTTTTCTATCACGGCTTTTGATTGCGGGAAAGTCCGTTCGTTTCCGTCGCCTTGCGCATGACCGCCCGCCGCACAGCCAAAAATGGCCGCGCCCATCAGCACCAGCGAGAAGGTTCCGCGGAATGCAGCGGTGCGCGAATTCATGGCGCCTCCAACTGATCGCGCTGCATCCATCCGTGCTGCCCGTCGTGCGTTTCCACCCCATACCAGTAAGGCGTGGAAATCAAAATCAGGACTTCCGCGCCTGTGCTCATTAACTGCAGCGTGCCCGCGGTATGAAACGGAGCAGATTTAAGGGGAGCTCCCGGCGCTTTCACCAAACGCTCCACCTGCTTGCGAAGATCCTTAACGTGCTGCTCCAGTGTTTGGGGGGGAGCCGATTGGGCCGACGGCGGCGGTTCCGATGCTACCGGTGGCAGTGCTTGCGCTGTAGTATCCGTATTACTCTCCGCGGGCTGAGGGAGGGGTTGCGCAGGCCGTTGAGCCCGAGACGCAGGCACCGTATTATTCCGCATCGCCAGATTTTGTTTCTTCGCCAATTGCTCTTTGCGCTCCTCCTCGGCCTCCGCGTTTTGTTTTTTCATGACCTCGATGCTATCGAGGTGTTCCCGAATGTCCTTGTATTCGGCGCTTTCGACCGAACCGTCTGATTGGTGCACTGTGTGGCGGAAGTCTTCTTCAAAAAGCGCATCGATCCGCAAAACCGTGTTTTTCTCGCCTTGTGGTTGGACGATGTATCGAACTACGAGGGTCCCAACATCGCTGCTATCTTTGAAGTTGCGCGGGTCGATCGCTTGCGTCCGCACTTTGTAGAAAACCCTCCCGCCCTGGTCCCACGCGGGAAACACATGCGAGGAATCCGCGCCTTTCGCGCCCCCGACGAACTCGTCTTTGTTGTATTCCTTGGTTCCGCGGATGACGCCATTTTGAGCTACATCTTCCACCACTTGCTCGACTTCTTTCTCCGCTACCGGGATATTGACGATCAGTCCTTCGCCATAGGACAACTTCTCTTTCGTGCGGCCGGCGAGGGGAGTTGGACAGGTTAACAGAAACAGCAGGAGAGCCAGAGGAACCGACCCGGCCAAGGAGCCCAGCCACGTAAACACTGGCGCATCCCCTTGCGCGATGTTTGGACTTGCGGCGTGACACTTTATGGCCCACATAATCTGCCGGCGCTTCAGAAAGCCCAGACGCCAACCACCCCAGCGCTCCGCTTTCTTGTCCCGAGTCTCATATGGTCAGCACAATGCTGTCAACTCGCAAGCCAGATTCGGCGACGAAATATCGCAGCAAGAATTGACCTTGTAAAATATTTGTAAAAAAAATGGTTCAAGGTACTTGAATTGTTTCTTTCGCCCGTAGTAGGATTCACCCCCGGTACGGTGGTAAGACCTCGGCTTGGTCCTTCCGCCAGGCGGAACGTGGCGTAGCTGCCCGTTCTTGCTTGGGTATCATCGGCGTTTATCGCTCTTCGTGGAGCGCGGTTCAACAAAAGCAGAGTCTGATTTTGAAATGCTGAGGAGTCCGGCCATGCACGTTATGAGGCGTTTGCGGATTCGCAGTTTCGCTACGTTTGCGACCTCCCTTCCTGCCCTTTCGCTGATTCTTATTTCCGTAGTCTTAACCTGCATTCAGCCCGCGAACGCACTACCCGCCTTCGCCCGCAAATACGGTTTGCGCTGTTCGGCGTGTCACGAGTCCTGGCCGATGCTGAATTACTTTGGGCAAAAGTTCAAAGATAACGGCTATCAGCTCATGAACGACCGCGATGCCCCGATCTGGCAGAATCCGGGATACTGGCCGGTCACTTTCCGCATTACGCCCATCTGGCACCGCGTAAGCACCGGCAAGGTTCTCGTGGATACATATGCTGCCGGAAGCACCACCCCCACCGGATCGGCGGTGCAGCGCGTTACGACCTCTGGCTTCGATCTAAGCGGCCTCGACTTCCATACCGGCGGTACGCTCGAAAAGAACTTTTCTTTCTACGTGCTTCCGTCTTCAAATAATGCCGCTTCTTTTCACTTTGAAACGGTCATGGCCCGGCTCGACAATCTGTTCGGCAGCCCCTGGTTCAACTTAAAGCTGGGCAAGTTCGAACTTGATAACTTATTGTCTGAGAAGCGCATCCTCACGCTCACTGGCAACGGCGGTATCTACCAGCTTTACCATTTCACCCCCCAGGGCGACGGCAACATCTTCGGCAAAATGGGAGACAACCAGCTTGGCGTCGAGGTGATGGGCCACTCCTTCAACGATCGCACTCGTTACTCCGCCGCTCTGTTAAGTACCGTCGATGGCACGCCCGGTTTACCGTACGGATCCAATGCCTATTCTGGGTACTTCACGGCTAGTCAGGCCTTCGACACCGGCAAAGCCGGAGTGCAGCGCATTGGTGGCTACGCCTTCGTCGGCTTGGCGCCCACTACCTGGCTCACTCAGACCGGTCCCAGCGGCTCGACCGTGATTCCCGGTTCTGGGATCGGCAACAAATCTTTCAGCCGCGAGGGTATAGTTGGGCAATTCTACTTCGGCCAGCATGTCGACCTTCAGGTTGTAACCCAGCATGGTTCCGATAGCGCCTGGTTCGGACAGGGCTATGGCGATTTCATTGATGGCATTGCCTCCGGCAACAACACAACTGGAACCACCTTGCCCCCAGGGTCCCGGTCGCCAACCTGGAACGGCGTGCTCCTCGAACCTCACTACGTCTACAGCCCGCAGCTGATCTTCATCGGCCGGTTTGAGACCATTCGGATGTCGCAACAGTCGACTCCGGGAACCCCTCAGAGCTTCGGCAATATCTCGACCTACACCATCGGCTACCGTTACAACCCGTTCATGACCAGCCGTGCCGGCTTCGCTTGGCACAACGAGTACAACTGGTTGCATCAGGATGGCACGGGCCCGAGTCTTGGCGTCAATGCGGCCAATATCAACACCAGCGAACTGCTACTCGGATTTGACTTTGATTTCTAAGCTCCGATTAAGAGGGATAGACAATGCGGACAGGATTGCGAAAGTGGTCGCTTTGGTTGGGCGCGGCTGCGCTGTTGGCGCTCCCGCTGGCTTCGTCGGCGCAGCTCTCGACGAACGACTTGGCGCAGAAACTGAATACCGAAAGTCACATCGGGAACCTGACAGGGCACGCTAAAGATGCCGCCATGGACTATCGCAGGTATTGCGTCGGTTGCCATGGCGAACTAGGGGACGGAAACGGCGAAAATGCCGTGTGGCTAGACCCTAAACCGCGTAATTTCCAGCTGGGCATTTTCAAATGCCGTTCCACTCCCACCAGCACCTTGCCCACCGATACCGATCTTTTCGACAGCATCGGTCGCGGCTTTGATCGCTCGAACATGCCCATTTGGAATACCTTGACTAAGCAGGAACGTGCCGACCTCGTCGCTTGGGTTAAACACTTCTCTCCCCGCTGGGCCAACGAAAAGTCTGGCGACCCCATTCAGATTCCGCCCGAGCCGGAAGTCACCCCGGAGCGCATCAAGGCAGGACGCGATGTGTTTGCCCGCGTTCAATGCTGGAAGTGCCACGGCGTCCAGGGAATGGCCAACGGCCCTTCCGCATCGACTCTCACCGACGACCTCGGCCGGCCTATCCTGGCCTACAACTTTACCGAGGGATCCCGGCCTAAATGCGGCGATACAGATCGCGACATTTATAAGATTTTCATGACCGGACTGGATGGCACTCCCATGCCATCATTCGCCGACAACATCAAGCCCGATGAGGCTTGGGACTTGGTCTTCTACCTGCGAACATTTATGTCGCAGCATAGCAAAGAAAAAGATATAGCGAAGCAGCTCGGTCTCAAGCCAGTTGATCCGAACGCACCGGTCCCAGCTGCCTCAGGTCAACAGTAGAGCTACAATAATTCTTAGGAAACACCGTAGTTCGCAAGGAGAAAATCAATGAGAACTCGATACAACTTTGCTGCTGTACTATCGGCAGTTGTTCTGTTATGTTGTGGCGCACTGATCCTAAATCAGAACGTCAGCGCCGCCGGAGAAGGCAAGATTTCGGGCACAGTCAAGCTGGACGGTACGGCTCCTCACATGAAGGGCATCGATATGTCGAAAGACCCTTACTGCTCCAAGGCCCACGCCACCGATCCCGGCCACCTGGAAACTTATGTGGTTGGCGCCAACGGCGGAATGCAGAATGTGGTTCTCTACATCTCCGACTGGACCGGCAGCGCCCAGACATCAACCACGGTCCCGATATTCGATCAAAAGAATTGCATGTACACGCCGCACGTGTTGGCGATGGATGTAGGCCAGAGCTTCAAGGTGACAACTAGCGACGCGACGGCTCACAACATTCACCCCAATCCCAACCCGATGACCGGCAATATCCCGTGGAATCAGTCTCAGCCGCCGGGAGCTCCGCCAGTTGAAAAGAGCTGGAAGGCTACCGAGTTTATCGAAGTAAAGTGCAACATCCATCCCTGGATGCATGGTTGGTTCGCAGTAGTCAAAGGGCCTTATGCCACCACCGACGCGAACGGCGCCTACACCATCAACAATGTGCCTCCCGGTAACTACACCGTGACCGCGTGGCAGGAAGCCGCGGGCACCCAGACGCAGAAAGTCACCGTAGCCGCCGGCGGGGCAGCAACAGCCGATTTCACTTTTAAGCCGAAGTAGAGAATCACGAGTAGCGGACAAAGCATAGCTGCTTTCGAAATGAGGCCGGGTCAATCCCGGCCAAAGGCGGGGCCATATGGCGAAGTTACTGGCGGTGACGATCGTAGTGATCGCAATTGCTTCGGCGATTCCCATCGTGATGCACATGTGGCCCATGCCACAGGACATCTCCACCCACGGCCATCTGATCGATGAGCAGTACTCGGATACGATGCTGGAAGCCGGTATTTCGTTCCTCGCTTCTCAGCTGCTCCTGGCCTTCTTCATCTGGAAGTTCTCCAGCCCCAAGCCCGGCGCAAAAGTTAAGAGTCTCCCCGGTGGCGCCATGGGTTTGGTGGTCGCGGCCTTCCTGCTGGTAGGCACGGAGTGTTTAGCTTTGGGGGTGTTTGGGGTAAAGGCGTGGGCCAGCGTCTATTTCACTCCGCCCGCAGCCGATGCCGTCCCGATTCAAGTCCAGGCTGGACAGTTCGCATTTTATTTCCGCTACCCCGGTCCGGATGGAAAGTTTGGCCCGCTGCACGCCGACAAGATCAGTGAAGCCAACGCGAACTTCTTTGGCCTCGACACTACAAACGACCAGGCTTCCAAGGACGATATCGTAGCCGCAGAGATGGCAATCCCGGTGAACCGGGAAATTCAGCTGCTCATGCACTCCAAAGACGTGGGCCACTCTTTTTATGTCCCGGAATTGCGCGTCCAGCAGGATTTCGTCCCCGGCTTGGACGTCGCCCTTCATTTCACAGCAACGAAAATCGGCAAGTATGAAATCGTCTGTACCCAGCTGTGTGGCCTCGGGCATTACAACATGAAGGCCTATCTCGAAGTGAAGTCGCAGGAAGACTACGACGCCTGGATCAAGCAGCAAGCAGCGTTGCAGTAGCGGGCAAAAGTAAAGATTCGTACCAGGCAAGGATTCATATCAGGGCACGGGCTTCAGTCGTGCCGCAAGGATAGTGGAAGAAAGCGGGCTCTAGCCCCTGAAGCATCTGGACAATACATCTCGTTTGAGGTGAGCACAATGCACGACATGTCCGCACCAGCGGTACACCACGCCCCGACCAGCTTCATCCGCAAGCACGTCTTCAGCACTGACCACAAGGTCATCGGCAAGCAGTATTACGCGCTGGCCTTAGTCGCGGCTCTGGTCGGAATGTTCCTTTCCTGGCTCATGCGCCTCCATCTCGGATTCGGCAGTTTCGCCATTCCCGGCCTGCACCTGCTCTCCAAGAACGGCGCCCCCGGTGACGTGATGACGCCGGAGTATTACCTGCAACTGATGACCATGCACGGAACCATCATGGTCTTCTTCGTGCTCACAACCGCCCCCTTCGCCGCCTTCGGCAATTTCTTCTTGCCCATCCAAACCGGCGCCGAAGATATGCCCTTCCCGCATTTCAACATGATGTCGTTCTGGGTCACCTTCGCAGCCTTCTTGCCTATCGTTGCCTCGTTTTTTGTCAGTGATGGGCCCAGCTTGGGCGGCTGGACGCAGTACGCCCCACTGAGCGCGATTGGTTCCGCTGGCGGTCCCGGCGAGGGTTGGGGCGTGATTCTCTGGGCGACTTCGATTTGTCTTTTCTGCATCGGCCAGTTGCTGGGTTCTTTGAACTTCATCACCACAACCCTAGACATGCGTTGTAAAGGCATGTCCCTGATGCGCCTCCCGCTGACTGCTTGGGCCTGGTTCCTTACCTCGCTCATGGGCTTGGCGGCATTCGCGGTGCTGATGCCCGCGACCATCCTCCTTATTCTCGATCACGTCGCCGGAACCAGTTTCTTCGTGGCTTCGAACCTGGTGATTAATGATCAGGTGTTGCCGCATTCCGGCGGATCGACTCTGCTGTGGCAGCACCTGTTCTGGTTCTTCGGGCATCCCGAGGTCTACATCGCAATCGTCCCAGGTATGGGTATCGTTTCTCACGTTCTTGTTACCAACATGCGCCGGCCCATGCTCAGCCACCGAGTCCTCATTTATTCCATGGGAGCCCTGGTCGTCCTGAGCTACATGGTCTACGGGCACCACATGTTCGTCAGCGGGATGAATCCCGTCTCCTCGCTGGCATTTTCGTTCCCCACGCTGGTGATCACCATTCCGTCCACCATCATCGTGCTGATCTGGCTGGGCAGTCTGTACGGCTCCAAGTTGCGGATCAACTCGGCGTCGCTGTTCTCGCTGGGCTTTGTTTCGATGTTTATCAGCGGCGGTGTCAGCGGCTTCTTCCTCGCTCAGCCTTCCATTGACATTATGCTGCATGCCACCTATTTCGTGGTTGGCCACTTCCACCTGGTGATGGGAGTCGCGGCCATGTTCGGCATCTTCGCTGGAACTTATTTCTGGTTCCCCAAGATGACCGGCCGCATGATGAACGAGACGCTAGGCAAGGTCCACTTCTGGATGAGCTTCGTGGGTGCGTACTGCATCTTCATGCCGTTCCACTACCTCGGCATCGCCGGCAACGTGCGCCGCTACCAGGCCTTCACCGACGATTACCTGATCCCACTGATACCCGTGCATAAGTTCATCACGGTAGCCGCGTTGTTCACGGGTGTTGCCCAATTGGTTTTCCTTTACAACCTGATCCACAGCCGGTTCAAGGGCGAGCTGGCGCCGAATGACAATCCGTGGGAAGGCACATCGCTCGAATGGAGCACGGCCACGCCTCCGCCCCACAACAACTTTGGCGACAAGATGCCGGTCGTTTATCACGATCCTTATCAATACAGCGTCGAGGGCGCGAGCACCGACTACGTGATGCAGACCTCGCCGGAAAAACTTACGAATCCGCACGAAGAGAAATAAACATAAAATAGGACGGGAAATATCTTCGCGTCCGCCAGTACAGAATTGGAGAGTTAGCAGTATGGCTACCACGGTCCACGAACCGCCAAAAATCGATCTTGACCGTTCACCGAGCCAAGGTTCCGGAAACGGTGGCTGGAGAAATGTTGGTCCCACCGGCGGAGATTTGCGACGAGTCATGCCGTCCTCCCCGGCTCCCGCGAGCACCGGCATCTGGGTAGGCTTGGCGGCCATCACCATGACCTTCGCCGCTTTCACCAGTGCATTGATCGTCCGTCAGGGAGCAGCCCAGGATTGGCAACACTTCACACTACCGTCGATTCTCTACCTGAATTCGCTGATCATTATTGCCAGCAGCATCACACTTGAAATTTCCCGCCGCCAGATCGCGACGTTTATGGGCGGCGCTAAGACCGAAGCCACGGCTCCGGCGAGCTGGCTTTACGTCACCCTCTGCCTGGGACTTCTCTTCGTTGCCGGCCAGACTTTTGCCTGGCTGCAGCTTAGATCCCAGGGATTCGGACTCGCCACCAACGTAAGCTACTCATTCTTCTATGTTCTGACCGTAGCTCATGCGGTGCACCTGCTCGGCGGTCTCGGCGGCCTGGTCCGCGTAATTAACAAAGTGAACCATTCCGGTCTGAAACGAAGCACTCTGAATGCCACTTCGCTTTACTGGCATTTCATGGGTGCGCTGTGGCTGTATCTGCTTTTGCTGCTTTGGATGAAGCTCTAACCCAGTCAAAGGTAGGAGGCAAAGTGAGTCAAGCTGATCTTTCAATTCACGGGCAGGTGTCGCGAACAAGCGCGACGGAGATAATGACTGCGCCCACATTCTCGGTCCCCGCGAAAAAAATGGCGATGTGGCTTTTTATCATCGCCGACTCCGCCACATTCGCGGGTTGTCTGGTCGCGTACGGATTCACTCGCAACGCCACCCCCGATTGGCCAAGACCGTTTCACGGCATTACCAACGTCGCGGTAATGACGCTCATTCTGCTCACGAGCAGCCTGACCATGCTCTTTGGCATACGGTCGGCCCAGCGCGCCGATAAGCCTGGAGCTTTCCGCTGGACCATGATCACGGCTGTCCTCGGAGTCCTGTTCGCCGTCCTGCACCTTCGCGAATGGATGGGAATGATCACGGAAGGGGCCACGCTCTTCCACAATCCCTGGGGCACGCCCCTGTTCAGTTCGTTGTTTTTCAGCATTACCGGCTTGCACCTGCTGCACGTGACCGGCGGGGTCGTCGCGCTAATCGCCGTGGGTATTCGCTACCAGGGCGGTCGTTACAACGCCGATGACCTCGAGATCGCCGGGCTCTACTGGCACTTCGTAGATCTGGTTTGGATGTTCGTCGTGCCGTTCGTCTATCTCATGAATCTAAGTCACTAATTTGACTTACCAAAAAGAGGCAGGAGGAGCTATGGCTGCAGCCGAAGCGCAAACCCATAAGACTGGTGGAATGGGAAAAGATGTGGCGGTCTACGTTTGCCTGCTGGTCCTGGCCGGGATCCAGTTCGTCATCGCCTATCAGGACATCAGCACGTCTCAAATGTTCGTGCGCATGTTCTCCGTCGCTCTTATCGAAGGTGGGCTAGCCCTTCTGTTTTTCATGGACCTCTCGGAGAATCGTGGCCTCATGTGGTTCGTTCTGATTTTCACCGTAGGCGTCATCCTTGGCATGCAGTATGGGTGGACCGATAGCTTCCGCCTGATAGACGGCGTGCCGTGGGCGAAGTAGTCTAGGAGTAAGATTGGGAGTAGCAATGAAGAATTGGAAGTCGATAGGGGTGTTTGCGATTGCGCTGGCGGGATTCGTCCTCCTGCTCACGCCAATCCCTGCCGCCGCCCAAAGCTGCGCGCTCTGCTATACCCAAGCCGCGTCCTCCGGCGCTCGCATGATTCAGGCTCTGAAGAGCGGCATTCTCATCCTGATCGCTCCGCCCACGTTGATGTCCGTCGGCGTAATCTTCGTCTGCTATCGCAAGCGAAATCAGACCATGAAAGCTGACGCCCACGACCCAAACCACGATTGGAAGAAAGACGATTCGGAAGAATCGGACAAAGATTGGTAAACCTAAGATTGGTAAACCTTAAGATGACAGTGTCATCCTGAGCGGAGCGAAGGATCCCTTTACCCGCCCATGCAACCACAAGCCGTACAAGGAATTCCGCCGGCTGACCCGCCGTTGATTTTCCTGGCGCTTCACTTTTTGTAAACCACCCCGCCCTTCATCACGAACGAAACGCTCCCCAACACTCCAATATCCTGCAGCGGATCACCCGATACCGCGATCACATCCGCCAAATAGCCCGGCTCGAGCGCCCCAATCTGTCCATCCCAACCCAGCAGTTTTGATCCATTCAGCAGATCGGCCTGCATCACTGCCAGGGGCGCCATCCCGTAGTTCACCATCAGCACAAACTCGCGCGCCTGTGTCCCGTGAGGAAATGGCCCAACATCCGATCCCACTGCCATGGGAACGCCTGCCGCAATCTGCTTGCGGAATTCCTGCCGATGCAAATCCAACATCTGCCGTTCGCGCCCCGCCTGCGCCGGAGTCTCCGCATGTTCCGCAAAATATTCGAAGATGGTAAAAGTCGGCACCGCGAAGATCTGCTTCTCGCGCATCAGTCGCATCGTTTCATCACTCAGTTGATTGGCGTGATCAATCGAAGCAACTCCAGCCTGCGCCGCAAACAAAGTACCCGGTTCGCCCGTGGCATGCACCGCAACTCGTTTGCCCACTCGTGCCGCCTCCTGCACCGCGGCACCCAGTTCTGCCTCCGTATACTGATAAACCGTGGCAAACTTTCCCGCCCTAACCGTATCTTCGCCGGTCTCATAAATCTTGATGAAGTCCGCGCCTTCCTTAAATTGCTGGCGCATCGCCGCCACTAACTCATCCTTATCATTCGCGTAAGTGGCATTGGGCAGGACGTGCTGTTCAGGATTGAATTTGATCGCGTCTTCATGTCCGCCGAGGATGTTAATGGCGTTACCGCTGATCCGCAGCCGCGGCCCCGGCACCAACCCTTCGTCAATCGCGTTGCGTACTGCCGTATCTGCCGAACCCGCGCCCTCGGTCCCCATGTCACGTTCCGCGGTGAAGCCAGCCATCAGATCGTCTCGCGCCGCCAGCAGCGCCTGAATCGTTCGCTGCGGCACCGACTCCTGTACCGTCTGCAAGTCCTCAGCTCCGGGATGTAAAAACAGATGCACGTGCGCGTCAATCAACCCTGGCAGCAGCGTCCTATCACCAAGATCGATCACCTCCGCGCCCGCCGGATGCTTCACCGCCGAACCTACTTCCGCGATTCGATCGCCCTCGACCAGCACCTCGCCCGGCTTCAGCATGCGTCCATTCTTTACATCAAGCAGACGTGCCCCGTGCAGAACAATCACGTGCAACGGAGTAGCTTGCGTTTGCGTCTGGGCTGAAGAGATCGCGCTGGGCAGGACCGTTAACAGCAGAGACAAAAATAAAGATGATGGAAACCATCGGGGCTTGATCATATGGTTAGTAGGGGATGGTATCACCTCGGATTAGGAGAAAATACCGAGAGACGCCGCACACAGTGCCCGGAATCCGGTGGGTTTCAGCTTCGGCGTTGCGTTCGACGACGATTATCTCAGACTCTCACTTCGCCTTGGAAAAGTCTTCGACCGCGAACAGCTGACCACGCCGCTCGACGACCCCCACTCCGACCGAATCCATATCGGAGTCCAACATGTTCGCGCGATGGTTGGGGGATTTGAGAAACTCCGATTGAATCGCCTCCGCTGCCGGACCCTGAGCCACATTTTCCGACAGCCAGACAAATCGCGCTCCCGCCTGCGTAACTCGCGACGCCAGACTAGGCTCTCCCGCAAATCCATGTTCCGCGGAGCCTCGCTTGGCCATCCATTCCGCGTGCCGCCGCGCCGCTGCCGCCAACGCGTCATTCCATCTCAAGGCCGGCAATCCCTGCGTTTGACGTGCCCGGTTCAGCGAAACAAACAACTCTTGTTCAACCGCGCTCGCGCTGGTCTGCGCTTGCAAGGAAAAAGCGACGGTCAGGCCGGTGATCAACAAAGCTGCCGCCCAGGTCACGATTCGCATTTCGATCTCCCTGCAGAATCTTAACCCGGATTTTCTCGCTTTCTCTCTCGTCGAAACTATCGAAGGTTCGTCGACCGTCGAGCACCATGGTAACCACTATCAGTCCAGGCGTTCACTTCGCCGGATCTTTGTGCTCTTCCGGAGGCGATGCCGGCTTGGCAAACTTCGCGTCGTCCACCGGAACATTCTGCTTCACCTCGCTCACCTGAATCGTGAACCGCCCGCCCGGCCGCGCCAGCGTCCAACGAAACGGAATCTTTACGCCGCTCACTTCGCGGTAGTCGGCGTAATCGATCTGCGTAGGCAACTGCCCCAGTGGGGTTTCTGCCCATCGCACCAGTCGCACCAACAAACCCGATTGCTCATCAAAATAGAGGCGCAGCGGCGTTTTTCCTTCGCGTTGCCCCATTACCACATAGGCATCGCGATCTCCAAATGTTTCCTTTCCTCTTACCTTCACTTCACTGAACGCCGCCTTCAAGTGCGCGGGAAAGTGAAGGTCCGCATCCATCGCCGCAGCATCGATATCCGGCCCATGCATCTCCCGCACCGGCCGTTTGGGAACCCCCAACCACCCTTGGTGTCCGTCGAAAGCCGTAATGCTGTCTCCTTCTGGCGTGTGCGTGAACGATACCCGCTTGTCCGGATCCTTCGAATAAATATCAATCGCAATATTCCTGTCGCCGAAGGTGATCGTTCCCTTCATCACCCGGCTCGTCACCTTTTCGACCGCCGTCTCCCCGCCCACCGCCGTCAGATATTTCTCGAATAACTGATCGGCCGAGGGACCGCTTTTTCCCCCCGCCTCCCCGCTTTCGATCGACTTCGCCTCCTCCATCCCCGTCTTAGGCTCTTCCGCCATCACCGCGGGTGTCGCCACCGGATCGGTTCTGCCCCGGTGGCATGAATAGCAAGTCACTTCGCGATGACCTTCGAAATTATTCTTATTAATAGCGAACATCATCTCAATCATTTTCCGCGCAGTCTGTTTGGGCTTCTTGTCGTTCTTCTCGAACGCGCCCTGCACGTGGCAGAACTCGCACTCGACTCCTAACGAGGCGGTGATGAACTGCATAGCCGGAATCAATTGGTCCGCCGGGATACCTTTGAATACCTGAATGTCTTTGAACTGCTCCTCCGCCTTCTTCGGCCCCGGAGCACTCACCGCCTGCGAACCTCCGCCGGGTTGAGCCTTTGCCCCTCCGACCACAATCCCGCAAATCACGATGACCAGAATGCCCAAAAACAATTTAGGGGCAGCCGCTCTCGGCTGTCCAATCGAGCGCAGCTCGACGCGTTTGACTCCATTCATTATTTGCGCCTCAGTTGGAATCTCGGAAGTGTATCAAAAAGACCGTAACCGCTAATCTTTTTTACCCTCATCATGCCGAATGAAAAACTGCCACTTGTTCATCCCTGCGGGAATTGCCACATCAAAAAACCCCACCATCATTTCCTGCGACGTCTGGTCACCCCAGGTGACCAGCTTGTCCGGATCAGGGTTATGCGGATTGTTCTTCGAATTGTCATACCATGCCACGGCTCTTAGCTTCGTTCCCGCCTTCAATTCCCGGGGCTCCGCCAACTTGTAACTCAACTGCCAGTGAAAGTGATAATTCACCCGTAGCAACGTTTCCACGGTGCCATCGTCGTGCACAATGTCATACTCGAACCGCTTCCCACGCAGATGCATATGCGGAAATAAACTGAGCAGGGTCGCGTCGTTCGGCAGCGTTCCCTGCACTTCAACGCGAAAATCCTCCGCTCCCGGCGGAATCATCAGTGCGTGATTATTTAACTGCAGCGTGATCACCCGCTGTTTCGGCGGCCTCTTCGCGAAGACCAGACCCACGCCAGTCTCATCACTGGCCGCCTCACCATTGGTTGTGTAGTGCATCTGAAATACCAGGTCTGATCCCGCGGGCACGAACTTTGCCATCCCGTCCGCCCAACGATCCGGCGCACTTCCCGGCGCATACACCAGCAGTAGATCGCTAGTGGTCTCGTGCGCCTGCCGCCGTTCCTCCGGATCGCTCAACATCGAGGCCGTGAATGGCTCTCCGACCGGCGCATGCCGAAGCCACGCCGAGTCTGGAGGCCGGATATACACCACCGCATGATGCACATGCGCCGGGCTCGAAGGCCGCACCTCAACCATCTGCACCCATTGGTCCCCGGCAAAATGCGTAGCCGCAATCTCGTATGTATATTCCACTTCGCCGCGCGCCGGAATCTGCACCGGCTTGGGCATCTTCACCACTGCATCCGGCCGCGGAATATTCCAGCCTTCACTCCACTGCTGCACCGGAGGAGCATCACGCGCTTCCCCCGCGGGCGCACCAGCATTTGCCCACGCTCCAATCGTCGTGATCTCTGTCGCGCTCAGCGATGAATCATTGGAAAAATGTCCGTACCGTGGATCGGCAAACCACGGAGGCATCATTTTCATATCAGCCGCAGCCGCTATCTTCCCTGCCCAGGGCCGCGTCTGCTCGTACGTGACCAGTGGCATCGGCGCAGGTTCGCCGCTTCGGTGGCAGCTCTGACATTTATTCTGCAGTATCGGAAGCACATCCTTATAAAAGGTCGGCGGCGCGACAGCTTGGGGATTTTTCTCGTCTCGTGCGGAAGCGGCGCCCTGCGTCTGCCACGCTGCTCCCGTTATCAGAACGAAGGCCGCAGCCGAGAAAAGCATCCCGAGCTTTTTCACGAGCCCAAAAACTCCAACGTCAACGCCCAGGCCTGTCTTGCCGAGTGCGGCTCGTATGCCGCGCGCTCGCCACAAAAGAAGGCATGGTCGGCTCGAGAGAATTCCGCATTCACGTAGATTTCATTCTCCGCAGTCAAGGCGTCAGTCATCGAGCGGCCGGTGTCCGGGCGTTGTTTCTTGCTCCTAGTCTCGCACAAACTCTCCCTCCTCAGCGCCACGCGCGTACCCGCCAAAAAATGCTACAGTAATCGGTCCATCTTATCGAATCATGTCTGCCCCAAATTCCAAGTTCGTTCGGGCCTGCAAATCACAGCCTGTCGATCAAACTCCTGTCTGGTTCATGCGCCAGGCAGGACGCTACATGCCTGAGTACCGCGCCGTTCGCAAGCAGCATTCTTTGCTCGAGATCTGCAAAAAGCCCGAACTCGCGGCCGAAGTTACTATCACCGCTGCCGAATTTCTCGGCGTCGACGCCGCAATCATCTTCGCTGATCTTCTCCTCCCCCTCGAAGTGATGGGCCTGCCCTTCCATTTTTCCGCCGGGGAAGGTCCGGTCATCGAGAAGCCCGTCCGCAGCAAGCAAGATGTAGCCCAACTCCGCACCGACCGAGCCGCTGAACTTGGTTATGTCTCCGAAGCGGTCGCCCTGGTGGCGAAGCATTTCGCCAACAAGCTCCCCGTCATCGGTTTCTGCGGAGCGCCCTTCACTCTCGCCAGCTACATGATCGAAGGTGGCGGCTCCCGCCACTATCTCCATGCTAAGAAAATGATGTACAACTGTCCCGCCCACTGGGATGAGCTGATGGGCAAGCTAGTCGACGTCACCGCCGAGTACTCCACCGCCCAGGTGCGTGCCGGCGCCGATGTTATCCAGATCTTCGACAGTTGGGTCGGCTGCTTAAGCGTCGAAGACTATCGCCGGTACGTCTTGCCGCACGTCATCACTCTGGTCAAGCGATTACAAGAAACCGGCGCACCCATCATTTACTTTGGCACCGACAGTGCAACACTACTTCCCGCCATGAATGAAACCGCAGCCGACGTCATCGGACTCGACTGGCGGATTCCACTCGATAAAGGTTGGAGCGATCTGGAACATCGCTGTGCCGTGCAAGGCAATCTCGATCCCGTGCTTCTCTTCGCGGATTGGAAGGAATTAAGATCGCGCGCCGAGAACATTCTGAAACTGGCCGCCGGACGCCCCGGCCACATCTTCAATCTCGGCCACGGCATCCTGCCCGAAACCCCAGTCGAGAACGTAAAGAATCTGGCCCGCTGCGTGCAGGATTATTCGCCGGCGTAATGCTTGCGGAAGGACGCGATTGCGAACTGGCTTTTGAAAGGGCGCGGATTTAAGCCGTGTCGTGAAACTACAAGATTAGATAGCGCATTTAGCCGCTGAGGAACTTCCGCAAGCTCGATCACACTCATGACCCGCATTGCGATCATCGGTGGTGGCATCTCCGGACTCGCCGCCGCTTTCGCGCTTGAAGAACATCGCCGCGCGGGCACAGTCGAATACACTCTTTATGATTCGTCGCCCAATCTCGGCGGCGTCCTCCGCACCGAACACATCGACGGATACATCGTCGAAGCTGGCCCGGATTCTTTCATCACCGAGAAGCCCTGGGCCGCCGATCTCTGCCGCACCCTCGGCCTCGCCGATCAGCTCATTGGTTCGAATGATGTCGATCGCAAAACCTACATCCTCGTCCGCGGCCGCCTCATCCCCATGCCCGACGGTCTCATGTTCATGGTCCCAACCAAAATCCTGCCGACAGGATTCTCGCCGCTTTTTTCCTGGGGAACGAAGCTTCGCATGGCTCGAGAATTATTCCATCCTCCCCGCCCGAGCGACGCCGACGAAAGCGTAGCCGCGCTCGTCGCTCGCCACTACGGTGCCGAGGTGGTCGACCGCCTCGCCGACCCGCTCCTTTCCGGTATCTACGGTGGAGAAGCCGCCAGCCTCAGCGTTCGCGCCATTCTGCCCCGCTTCGCTGAAATGGAGCGCACTCACGGCAGCCTCGGCCGCGCCATGCTGGCCGCCAGAAAAAAACTTCCACGGCCCACCAACAAAACTGCCGCGCCGCTCTTCACATCGCTAAAAAATGGCATGCAGCAGCTCGTCGAAACCCTCGTCGCCCGCCTCAACCCTAATTCGCTCCTTACCAACGCGCCGGTGGAATCCATTCAACCAAGAACTGGAGGCTGGAGCGTGTCAGCAGGCTTGAAATCGGAGCATTTCAACGCTGTCATTCTCGCCCTGCCCGCTCTGGCTAGCGCGAAGCTGCTTTCAACCGGCGGCCCCGAACTTTCTGCCGAACTTGCCGCAATTCGCTACAGCTCCTCCATCACTGTAGGCCTCGGCTATGACCGCGCAGTCCGCCAATCGCTCCCGGCCGGCTTTGGATTTCTCGTCCCGCGTAGCGAAGGCAATCGCCTGTTGGCCGCCACTTTCGTTCACAATAAATTTCCCCACCAAGCCCCTGAGGATCGCGCCCTTCTGCGTTGCTTCGTCGCCGGATCGAACGCCGAAAACATCTGGCAGCTTTCCGACGACGCCATCATCGCCATCGTCCGCAACGAATTGCAGCAGATCCTCGGCCTCCGCGTCGCACCGCTTTTTGCCCGCGTTTATAAATGGAAGTCCGCCATGGCGCAGTATGGAGTCGGCCACCTCGACCGCCTCGACCGCATCGAGCGCCTCCGCCAGCAATTGCCCGGACTCGCGCTCGCCGGCAACGGCTACCGCGGGATAGGCGTCCCCGATTGCGTCCGCTCCGGCCAGGAGGCTGCGAAGCAAGTCACGGGTATCCCTTGAGCTATTCTGGGCGAGGCTTTTGCATTGGAAGTTTGACCGGGAAGGTTGCGAATCAAGCCCATCTGCTGTTCGCGCGTTCGTTGCGAATTCGATAAAGCAGATATCCCACCACCGCAATGTTAAAAATGAGTAGCAAGCACTTGAGCGCACTGGGATGGCGGTGAATCTCGTAAACCTCGACCGGGACCAGCGATGTCGTGATGATTACGCTGAACCACTCCGCCCAACGTTTCACCAGCCAAAGGCCGATCCCCTCGGTTAGAAAGAGTGCCGCGTAAATAAAGCTGACAACTCCAAAACTCTTTATTTTATTTGGAGTGAGATTGGCGACCTTCTGAAGTGCGCGATCGACGTATCGATTGCCCGGATCCAAGCCCAGCATCCTGACCCAATGTTCCAGCACGCTTGCCATATCTTTGTGCAGCAGGTGGAGAGCGCCCATCCCCGCCGCGATCAGCAGCGCCGCCTTGAGCAGCTTGAAGAATGCAATCAGCCGGATCAGCCTATTCTCAGCGGACTTCATGTGACGGATCTGCATTCAGAAAGGTCTCGCCGGTCACGATCATTCTGGGGAGCCAAGCCGAAGATGATTCTAGACGAGCAAGGCGAAAATTCTCCCTCAACCACCTTTGTGCTTCGCGACCTTCATCCCGCCTCGACCTACGCCGGAATCGCCTTCCTCGCTAACTGCTCCCGCCGCATCTTCCCCACCACCAACTTAATCTCGTCATAAGTGATTTCCGGCGGCAGAATATCTTTTAGCGGCTTCAGCCGATCCGTCCCCACTTGCGCGCAAGCCGCTGCAATCACGGATTGCCTTTCCCTGCTCACCCATCCAGGCTGAAGCTCCACCTGCCCCGTCTCCACCAGATTCGCCACCGCGCTCACCACAGTCGATACCTGCCGTCCCCGAAGCTGCGCAATCTCTGCCAAAGTTTTCCCTTCGCTCAACAATCGCAAAGTTTCCTCCGCGGGTTTCGCCTGCGGCTGAATCCCTCCTACTCGTTCTCCCTGGCGAAATCTTTCGAGCGCAGCCAGGATTTCCCGACCATAGGTCTCTGCCTTCTTCTCGCCGATTCCGGGAATCTGCAACAATTCGTTCAAGGATTTTGGCCGCCGGCCGCAAATCTCGTCGAGAGAGGAATCGTGCAGCACGATGAACGCCGCCAGCTTCATCTCTTGGGCCACAGATCGTCGCCATTCCCGCAAATATTCCCGCAACTGCTCCGCCTCGGAGCCCGCAGCCGGAGCCGCCACCGGCTGCTGCGGCGACTTCCTTCTGCCCGCTGCGATGCCCTTCCCAGTCGCCGCCGATTTCACCAACCACTCCGCCACGCTCCCACACACATCACAAGCGTTACAACCCTCCCACTTCGGAGTCTCTCCAAAGTGCGTGCAAATCTGCCGGTGCCTGCACTTGTTCGACTCCACAAACTCCCGGATGATGCGATACCGTTCCCACGCCCGATTTCGCTCCTCGGCATCCGTAATCTGATTCGCAAAAAATCCTAAGAGCCCCGCATCTTTTTTCTGCCACAACAAAACGCAATCCGCGCTTCCACCGTCGCGCCCCGCCCGTCCCGCCTCCTGGTAGTACTGCTCGATTGATTTTGGCAGCGACAAATGAATCACCGCCCGCACCGCGGCTTTATTAATTCCCAATCCAAAAGCAATGGTTCCCACCAGCACTCTTACTTCGTCCGACATCCAGCGCTCCTGATTACGTCGCCGATCTGCCGCTCCCATCTTCCCGTGATACCCCACCGCCGCAATGTCGCGATCTTGCAGAAAATCCACCGTCTCCTCAACCCGATTGATGGTCGGAGAATACACAATCACATTGCTGCCGGCATAGCTCTGCAGCGCCTTCACCAGCATTTCCATCTGCTCCAACCCAACACACTCGCGCACCAGATACCGCAAGTTCGGACGGTAGAAACTTGCAATATATTTATCGGGATTGCGCAACTGCAGTTGCGCCAGGATGTCGTGCCGCACATGCTTGGTCGCGCTCGCCGTGAACGCCGCAATCGGACGATCCGGAAACTTCCCGCGCAACTTATTCAATTGCCGGTACTCCGGACGAAATTCGTGGCCCCATTCCGAGATGCAATGGGCCTCATCGATGGCAAAAAATGTAACTGGCACCTGCTGCATCCAGCCCATGGTGTCGCCGCGCGCCACTCGCTCCGGCGAAACGTAAAGCAGCCGGTAAGCCCCTCCTCGCGCCTTCGACATCACATTCTTCTGCTCGGCTTCGTTCATCGTGCTGTTCAGCACCGCCGCGGGAATCCCCATCTGCGCCAGTTGCGTCGCCTGATCCTGCATGAGCGCGATCAACGGAGAAATCACCACCGCCGTGCCATCCGAAACCACCGCTGGCAACTGATAGCACAGCGACTTGCCTCCGCCCGTTGGCATCACCACGCAAGTGTCACGCCCCGCCAGCAGGCTTCGCACAATCCGCTCCTGCAAGGGGCGGAAGCCGCTATATCCCCAATAACGCTTCAGCGGAATGAGAAGATCGGTTTCCATCAATGAACAATCCAACTATAGCGAGGGCGAATGTTAGGGCAGATTTACTTACGCTATTTCGCAGCAATAGCGTTGTGCTTTTTCAAAAGCTTAATTGTTTCCTGCAGAGGCAGCGCCTTTACCGTGTGCCCGTTTCCCGTCACGTCGTGAGCTCGAAACATCGAGTTATAGATCCCTTCCTCCGTGGCTTCAATCACAGCTTCAAACAGCGGAGACATGCTCTCATTGCTCAACAATTCATTCGGCCGATACACCGGTTCGGTCGGATCGATTCGCACGTCCGGGGAACTCGAAAACGCAATCACGTAATCCCCGCTGCCATTGCTTTCACTCGATCCCGTCCGCGCCAAGCCCATCATCGCCCGCGCCGCAAGCCGGTTCAGATTGCGGTGTTCGAGCGGAGCATCGGTTGCTACCACAATCATGCAGGAGCCATCCGCTGTCTGCGGCGGCGCCCCATTGCCGGGAACTTTGTTTCCGTCCGAGGAAATCTTCGGATAGAAATTCCCCAGCTCGTTGCCAACAGGTACGCCCGCAATGATCAGGTTCCCGCCAAAATTTGTCTGCACCAGCACGCCCACGGTGTAACCGCCGAGTGAAGTCGGAAGCCTCCGCGATGACGTTCCAATCCCTCCCTTCCAGCCGAAAGCAACCGTGCCTGTCCCCGCGCCCACAACGCCTTCTTCCACCGCTCCCCCAGTTGCGTTGTCGATTGCCGTAAAAACGTCCTCGGGAACGATCGGGCGGGAACGAATATCGCTCAAATACCCGTCGTTGGTTTCGCCGACCAGTGGATTCACCGAGAGAACATTTTCATTTCCCTTGAGGTTGAACATGTAGGTGATGACAGCATCCGCGACCCTGGGTAGGGAATCTGTGGAAGCCAGCAGTATCGGTGTCTCGATTTCACCCATTTCGTTCACCTGCGTCGAGCCGGCGAGTTTTCCGTATGCATTGCCCAAAAAAACCGCGCCCGGAACCCTCTCCTTATAGAGGTTTCCTCCGTGCGGCAGGATCGCGGTAACCCCGGTGCGAATGTTGTCACCGCGAATCAGGGTAGTCTGTCCGACTTTGACCCCGGCAACATCCGTGATGGCATTCATCGGCCCCGGAGGCAACACTCCTACTTGCACTCCGAGGTCACGAACTCTAGGCCGGGATTCCGTCTGCGCGAAGAGCACTGACCCGGTAATCAGCAATCCAATAGCTACAAAGAAAGATCGCGTAGACATGTAAGTTTCGTTTTTTACCCTGTGACCCTATGTATCCCCGATGTTAAAGGTTCTGGAACTCGATACCTCACTTCCGGATACGCCCTCGCAAACCCTACCCACACCGCCGCAATCACTACAAAGCAAAGCACACTGCCCTCCGGACCAACCATGCCACCCGTCAGCCATCCCGGCCCATGAAAAGATGACTTCAGTAGATGCCCGGGGAAGATTGTGCCGCTGTCCGGCACCGAATAAAAAAATGTCTCGCCCCAATCCCACGCCGCATGAAATCCTACGGCAAACCACAAGTTCCCGGTACGCCGCAGCGTCAAACAAAAAAAGAAGCCAATCACAGCCGCCGCCAGCAGCCCGGGCCACTGCTCTCCGCCATTTCGGATGTGAATCAGCCCGAACATCGACGACAGGAACACCGCCGCCGGCCAAAACCCAATCGCACGCGTCAAGGTAAACTGCGAATACCCGCGCAGCAGAAATTCCTCAAAGAAGCCCACCAGCAAAAACATCACCGCCCAAAAAAGGCCAAACCTAAAAATGCGAGTCCCATGCATCGCCAGATGTCCTACGTCAAAAACTCGCAGGCCATACAGCAAAGCCAGCAACAGCGTAATGCTCGCGAATCCCCAGACCGCGCCCACCCAGAATAATTTGCTAAACGCCTGCCGACCCGGCAGACCGTACGCTCCCCACGTCCTCCCCTCAACTCGTCCCAGCACTAGCGATGGAATAACCGCCGCGCACAGAAGCCCAAACTCTTCCAGCATCATCGACCAAAGCCCATTCGCCCCTAGTTCGAGCGAGCCTGCCCAACGGCTGGCCACAAACTGCAGCGGATAAAACGTGGCCACATAAAATGCAATCCCCCAGCCCGCCTTCAGTCCGTCCGGCCCCAGAAACACCGTACGCACATACGAGGGCTGCAGCGCAAAATCGGGAGCGGAAGCAGACCTCCCGGAAGCAGTCTCTCCTGAAATCGCCGTCTTAGGTTCCTCGCTCGAAATATGCATCCCATCATCCATGCAGGACTCTGCTTTGCAAGGGCTTGGCTTCAGCCGCGCCGTAACTTCCCTGAAAAATGAATGCGCCTTTAGGAGCTGGATTTTAGTCCCTCTACAAGTTTCCGCAAACCGCCCCGCTCATGGTAAAACACTCGGCTCAGCCTTATGACTGGATTTTTCACGCGCCAACGCTTCGGCCGCCCCCAGTTCCTCGCCGGAGCATTGCTCCTTGCCTTTCTGGCGCAAGCAGTCTGGCTAGTCCAGTCCGAGCTACGCATGCTCGAATCGAACGGCCTCAGCGCCTCCGAGCAAGTCCGCATCGCCGCCGGCTGGCGGCAAATTCACGGTGGCGGCATCGCCGGTGCACCTTTCCCGGATCCCCCAGGCTCGATCCCAATCGAGGTGTCCCGCGACGACGCCGGCTTCGACACCGAGCACTCGCCACTCATCTCCCTCGTAACCGCGGCGCCTCTGCTCGCCGGGCCGCACCCGCTGCTCACAACCGAATCGCACTGGCGCTGGCTGGCGCGTATTCCGTTCCTCGCCTTCGGCGTTTTCTTAGGCGCTTCCTTGTGGTATGTCGCCCGGCGCCTTTGCGGAAACACCGGTGGATTCCTCGCGCTCACCCTCTACTGCTTTTCTCCCGCTATCCTTCAAGCCACCGCCGTCTGGCACGCCGAGCCCGAAATCCTCGCTGCCTGGGGATCCTTCGGAGCCATCTTTACCGCCATCGCCGTAGCCCACACTCTTTACGCCCCGCGCGAAGTCATACTCTGGAATTGGCGCCGCATCCTCTTGCTCGGAATCTCCCTGGCGATCTCCGTCGGATCACAGTTCTCCATGATGGTTGTCGTGCCCATCGCTCTAGCCTTTCTACTCTATCTCGCACCTATCCGCCGCGCCGCAGCATCCGTCATCTGGTTCGCCGCATGTCTCATAGCTCTCCTCGTACTCTTGGCAACATACTTCTTCCATCCCCGGAATTTTCTCGAAGGAATGCAGCACGCCTCTTTCTGGGGAGCAACCTGGCGCAGCTTCACCGTCTTTGCTGTCTATCGCCAGGTCGGAGTGCAAATTCTGCGTGCTTGTCCCGCCTTCGCCCTGTTTCTGCCCGCCGCCATCGCGGTTTACGGGGTCTGGCCGCGCACCCGCTACTTCGGCAATACTGCTCCTCTGCTGGTCGCACTACTTTTCATCGCTCTAGGCATGGCCCATCCCCACGTTGCCGGTGCCGGATTCCTTCTCGCCTCTGTCCCGTTCCTCTTCATTTTCGTCTCCGGCGTTCTCGCCGACCTGATGGAAACTCCCTTCCGCGCGCTTGTGACCGCCTGCGTCTGGGCATTGGTAGTAGCCTATGTCCTCTGGAGTCTTTTAGCCCTTGCCCAGATCCGCGGATAAATTTTGCCTAGCGCACCCGCTTAGACTTCCTCTGTGCTCCTTCCTGCCCCCTGTGTTAGAGCTTCTGATTTTCGCCGATGACATTTCTCTACATCTCTAGAATTTTTCACGCATCTCCTCGCCATCAGCCGCGATCTAACTCTGTAGGAAGGCCTCTGGAGGTGCATCATGTCCGTCACCTTGGAGTATCATGATGTTGTGAATTGTTCCGGAACATGCTCTCGAAGGCGCGCGATCCCCACTTCGCTCGCGCTGTTCGGAATGTTCTTACTCCCGCTTCTAATCTCCACCAGCCGCGCTCAAATTAGCAGTACGTCCGCCGGCTCCGTTCACTCCGGTAGCCTCACGCCTCCAACCGCTACTGTGATTCCACCAACTGCCGTTCGCGTGGCGCCCCCTACCGGCATATCCGTCGGCCAGCCCGGATTTCCACCTGTCGGGTCAGGGTTCACGCGTCCCGCGAATATTTCGCGCGAGTCGCACGGCAATCGCGACTCGCACGGCGATGTCGACGGACATCACCGCCATCACACTGCCGAGGGTACGGCATATTATCCGTACGTGTACGGCGTGCCCGTGCCATACGCCGTCGATGTCAACGATGCCGATAATTCCAGTGACGACGATGACCCCGAATACCAGGGCGGCCCCACCATTTTCGACCGCCGCGGTTCAGGCCGGGACTCCTATGTACCGCCGTCCTACCCGGGGCCGGCTCACGCACAAGATGCGTCGGCAGACCAGTCCCGCAGCGATCCTGCTCCCGATCCGCCGCAGCCGCCCACGACCTTGGTCTTCAAAGACGGTCGTCAACTCGAGGTGAGCAACTACGCCATCGTCAGTCAAACGCTTTACGATCTGACTCCGGGCCATCCGCGAAAGATCGCTCTCGCAGATCTCGATCTTCCCGCCACGCAAAAACAAAATGACGATCGCGGCGTGGTTTTCCAACTCCCGCCATCCGCACAGGCCAACTGAGCATGGGCATCCTGAATTGCCATCGATGGCTACTGCTTGTGTGGCGCAGGCACTCTTGTCCGCGCAAGGCCGACAGCAAAATCACGTTAGCAGGAAATTTCTATCGGCATCTTGTCCTTGGGGCTATGCTAGCCTTGGCAACGCAGGCCGTGGCCCAGCGAGCCTCCGCCCCAGCCGCGCATGCTGCGGCCCCGGCGCACTCCGCAGTCCCGCATTTAAATTCATCTGGAAACTTCGCCGGCGCAAGCCACCGACACCCGTCCGCATTCCGTCGTTCTTCCCCCTACGTTTCGCCCTACGGATCGCTGCCCTTCTTCGGCGACTCTTTCAACCCCGATGACATCTATTCCAGCGGATATCCCGTCGCCAGCGAGCCGCCCCCGTTCCTGATGCAAGCGATGCGCGACATGGCCGGCTCCGCCGCCAACCCTATGGCACAAGCCATAAGTCCGCCCCCCAACCATCAACCCGCCGCCAACGATCCCCTGATGATCGAACTCCAGAACGGCCGCTATGTCCGCGTCGACAACACCGCAGCCAACGGCGACGCCCTTCCGCTGAATCTGACGCCGAATCGCGCTCGCTCAACTGCCGCAGCCCCATCGCAAACTCTTCCGCCCGCAGTCCTGATTTTTCATGATGGACACAGCGAAGAAGTCCGCGACTATACCATCGCCGACGGAATGCTTTACGCCCGCGGTGACTACTACACCGACGGATACTGGAACAAGAAGATCGATCTGGCCACTCTCAACGTCGCCGAAACCATGCAGGCAAATGCCAGTCGCAGCGTGAAATTCACCCTCCCCTCATCCCCGAACGAAGTAATCACCCGCCCTTAAATTTCATGTGGGGACAGCCGCCCTCGGCTGTCCAGTCGAGCGAAGCTCGATATCAGTGGGCTATTTCAGGTGAAAATCCACTTCGACCGCCAATTCAAGCGCGACAGGTTGGCCGTCTTTCGTGGCAGGTTCGAACTTCCATCGTCGAACTGCCTCGACCGCCTTTTCGTCAAGCCCCAGGCCGAGACTTTTTATCACTCGCACGTCCTTGGGCAGGCCATCAGTACCAATTGTCAGCATAAGTACACAGGTTCCCCGGTATTTTGCGTCGGAGGCCTGCTTCGAATACTCGGGATCTGGAGAAAAGATAGGCCGTGGTGGGGTGATGCAGTGAGCCGTACTCTTTTCCCTGCATACATTGACGATTCCAGCAGCGCTAGATCCTGGAGAAAGGGCAACGAGATTAGATTGCGCCCGAGTGTTTCCCCGATCCGCTGCCTTCTGGTACCACTTCATTGCTTCGTCTTTGTCTTGCGGAACTCCCAGCCCCTTCTGATAAATCCAGCCGATATCGTCCAGAGCATCGGGGCTTCCTTGTTCCGCCCCTTTACGAAACCAGTTCAAGGCTTCGGAGTAGTCCTGCTTCACTCCATGGCCGTCCAGGCAGAGCCTACCAAGATTGGTCTCCGCGTCGGCGTCTCCCTGTTCTGCTGCCTTCCGGTACCAGTCCGCAGCTTTGGCGTAATCCTGTTCGACTCCCCAACCATTCTCGTACAGCCTTCCGATATTATTTTGCGCTTTCGCATGGCCTTGACTCGCTGCTCGGTAATACCAAGCCATTGCCACGGCATAATCCTGCTTTACCCCGAGCCCTGCTTCGTAAAGCGTGCCAATATCATTCTCCCCGTATGGATTCTTCTTGTTGGCTGCACCAAGATACAACGTGAGAGCTTCTGCGTAGTCTTGCTTTGTTCCCCAACCGTTCTGGTAAAGCCATCCGATATTCACCTGCGCGTTGGTATTTCCTTGATCCGCCGACTTGCGGTACCAAGCCATTGCCTCCCCATAATCTTGCTTCACCCCAAGCCCGTTCTCATAGAGATTCCCGATGTTTTCCTCGGCTCGAGTGTTGCCTTGCCCTGCGGCCTTGCGATACCAACTCATTGCTTCTGCATAGTCCTGCTTGACTCCCCATCCACTTCTGTAAAGCCATCCGATATTATTTTGCGCGTCAGCGTTGCCGTGATTCGCCGCCTTGGAGAACCAGTTCCTCGCTTCTGCATAATCCTGCTTGACTCCAAATCCACTCTCGTAGAGCCAGCCGATATTGTTTTGAGCAACCGCATTGCCTTTCTCCCCCGCCTTGCGGAACCAAACCATCGCCGAGGAGTAATCCTTCTGATCCAAATAGGTATTACCGAGTCGGACTTGCGCGTCGGCTGACGTCGGTGTGGGTGAGTCGCTCTGAGCGACGGCTCCGATGCAGACTACGGTTGCGTACACAACCAACAGGCGCAGTGTTCTATTCACGATTGATGCCTCAGGAACGACACGATAACGGAGTTATGAGCAATTCAGCAAGAATGCTTATTCAGACCGCCCGGAAATCGGGGCGGGCGGCAAAAACTCCCCGCCGCTCTCTTTTACTTAATTCGAGTTCTGAACATAATTCGAGTTCTGAACAAGGTTCCACCCCTCGCGAAGATGGCCGCTCCCGTGATAGAATATCCATAGCCTCAAATGCAACTAACTGCCTGTAAATGCAATTGCTTAGAGCGATTCCTGTGCCAACGCAAATCAACCTAAGGAACTAGTAGATAAGAGCTGGAAGCTAAACCATGCCTGACGATCAAAATCCCGAACTCCCTCTGACTCCACCGCCCCCAGGCGACAACGGTAGTCCCGGTGCCCTGCACATTCAGCCCGTCAACATTGAAGACGAGATGAAGAAGTCGTATCTCGATTATTCGATGTCGGTCATCATCGGCCGCGCTCTGCCCGATGTCCGCGACGGACTCAAGCCCGTGCATCGCCGCATTCTCTACACCATGCAGCAGATGGGCCTCCAGCCCAATCGTGCCACGCGCAAGTGCGCCCGCATCGTCGGCGATGTCATGGGCAAATACCATCCCCACGGCAATCTCGCCGTGTATGACGCTCTCGTGCGCCTCGCGCAAACCTGGAGCCTGCGCTATCCGCTGATTTTTGGCCAGGGAAATTTCGGCTCCGTCGATGGCGATCCTCCCGCAGCCGATCGCTACACCGAAGCTAAACTCGCTCCCGTCTCGACCGCGCTCCTCGAAGATCTCGACAAAGAGACCGTCGACTTCCGTCCCAACTACGATGGCAGTGAAGTCGAGCCCGACGTTCTTCCCGCGCGCATTCCCAATCTGCTGATCAATGGCTCTGACGGAATCGCCGTCGGCATGGCCACAAAAATTCCCCCGCACAACCTGACCGAAATCATCAGCGCTACCATCACCCTCATCAACGACCCCGGTGCCCAACTCGCCGAAATTCTAAAATCTGTTCAGGGACCAGACTTTCCCACCGCCGGCATTATCCACGGTCGCGCTGGGATCTTCGAGGCCTACCGCACCGGTCGCGGCCGCTTCATGATGCGCGCCAAAGCTGCCATCGAAAACATCTCCAAAGACCGTCAGGCCATCATCGTCACCGAAATTCCCTATCAGGTAAATAAGGCCGTCCTCGTCAAACGCATTGCCCAACTCGTCAACGACAAAGAAATCGAAGACATCTCCGACGTGCGCGACGAAAGCGATCGCGACGGCATGCGCGTCGTGGTCGAACTTAAGCGCGGCACCGAGCCTCAGATCGTCCTCAACCAGCTCTACAAACACACTTCCATGCAGGAAGGGTTTTCCATGATCCTGCTGGCGGTGGTTAACGGACAGCCCCGCGAAATGGGCCTGATTCAGGCCATCAAGCACTTCATTAATCACCGCGTCGAAGTCGTCCGCCGCCGCACCGCCTTCCTGCTGCAGAAAGCCAAAGACCGCGAGCACATCCTCGAAGGCTATCTCAACGCGCTCGATCACCTCGACAATGTCATCGCCATCATTCGCGGCAGCTCCAACCGCGCCGATGCCCGCGAAAATTTAGTCGCCTACTTCGGCGGCAAGAAAATCGATATCAATACCACCGGCCGCGCTCCCAAGCTCGATCCCGAAAAACCTTTCACCGCGCGACAGGCCGACGCTATCCTCGAACTGCAACTGCACCGCCTCACCAAACTTTCCATCGACGAAATTTCCAGCGAGTTGAAAGAAGTTCGCGGCCGCATCGAAGACTACGAGTCCATCCTCGCCTCGGAGAAAAAACTGCGCGGCGTCATCATCAAAGAACTCGAAGAAGTGAAAGAACTCTACGGAGACGAGCGCCGCACCCGCATTGAAGACGAAGCTGCGGAAATCGTTCTTGAAGATCTCATCGCCGACGAGCAGGTCGCCGTCACTTTCAGCCATTCCGGCTACATGAAGCGCACGCCCATCTCCACCTACCGCATGCAGCGCCGCGGGGGCAGCGGGCGCACCGGCATGAAGACCCGCGACGAGGATTTCGTCGAGCATCTCTTCATCGCGTCGACTCACGCCTACATCCTCATCTTCACTAACAAAGGCCGCGTCTACTGGCTCAAGGTCTATGAAATTCCTGACGTCAGCGCCGCCGGCAAAGGCAAGCACATCGGCAACCTGATCGGATTGCAGCCCGGGGAAACCGTCCGCACCATGCTCGCCGTGCGCAATCTCGAAGAAGAAAATAAATTCATTTTCTTCGCCACTCGCAACGGACTGGTAAAAAAATCCGAGCTCCGCGAGTTCATGCACGTCCGCTCGAACGGCATCAACGCCATCAGCATCGAAGACGGAGACGAACTCGTCGCCGCCCGAATCACCAACGGCGATCAGATCGTTTTCATCGCCTCACACGAAGGCATGGCCGTCCGCTTCGACGAAAATCATGTTCGTCCCATGGGCCGAGCTGCCTACGGTGTGAACGGTATCAACCTGGAGGAGGGCGATTACGTCGTCGGCATGACGGTAACTCCCAAGCCCGGCGCTGCCCCGGTCGGCGCGCCCGCAGCTGGCGAGGATGCCATCGACAAAGCCGCCGCCGCTGCTACGGCAGCCCCTGGTACAACTGCACTCCCCGAAGTCGTCGACCTAACTCAGAAAGGCACGCTGATTCTCTCGGTAACCGAAAATGGATACGGCAAGCGAACTCCCGCCGACGAGTACCGCCTCACCAACCGCGCCGGCAAAGGTGTAATCAATATCAAAACGACAGAGCGTGTCGGCAAAGTGGTCGCCATCGCCCTCGTCGACGAAACCTCTCAGGTCATGCTCATCAGCCACTACGGCAAAATCATTCGCATGGATTCCAAAACCATCCGCGAATCCGGCCGCAACGCCCAAGGCGTCCGCCTCCTCAACATGGAACCCGGTGACCGCGTAGCCGCCGCCGTAGTCCTAGCGCCGGATGAAGAACCGACCAACGGAGGCACGCTGCTTCAGTAGTCATTTGATTGTGGGTGAACGCCGCTGATGTGGTCGCGAGCGACTCGCCCGCGATCAATTCTTCTGGAAGTCATCCTGAGCGCAGCGAGGGGCCTTGGTTTCGCCGCGCTACACCTGCTATGAATCACCGCGTAGCGGCTGGTTCTTTTACTTCACTCCCTGCTTTCGATTAATCTCCCTGGCGAACTCCGTAACTAAATTCAGCAGCGTCCCGTATCCCACCTGCCCCAGCACCGCATACCCGCCATTCGTAAGCGCATTCTGCGACCTCGGCTTCCACGATGTCGCCACCAACCCTCCGGCAAATGCTCCTCCATACAGCGCCCACTGTGGGTGCAGATGCTCCTCGCTCCGATCGTAAGTCAGAAAGTTTCTGATAATCGCATGGCGCGTCCGCGGCCACGCCCCGTCGCATTTGCACTTGTCGTATCGGACCTCGTATCCCAGCTTCGCATTCCCCAGTGCCGCAAGCGTATTCGCCGTAATGAACTGTCCTTCCCGCGACGCAAATCGCTCCGCGTATCCCCCCCATCCATCGTCCCATTGCGAGGGCACGCCGCGCGCCTGGTCAATCCCCGCCCCGAACATCCGCTTCAGATAAGCGCCGGGAGTCGTCAGCGTCTGCCGCAAATAAATCTCCTCGCGCTGCTTGACCGTCGGCGTGATCAGCGGCTGATCCCTGGCCACATAGACCCCGGTAATCCACGTCGATTCCCAGTTTCGTGCCCTTATAAGCTGGGACTGGGCGGCGTTCTTCGTCATACCCGCAGCCTGCTTGGTCTTATCCTCCACCTGCTGCACCGGATTTGCGCTTTCTTTCTTGGTCTCCCCGGGTGCGTCCGGAAGCTCTTTCCCCCCAGCCTGCCCCGGCGATTCCGTAGGATTCCCCTGCTGCGGCTGCACCTGACCTAGCGCCCATCCCCGTCCCATCATGATCAGCGTGCATGCCACCATAAGTCCGCGTGCCAGTTGCGCCGTTACTTTTGGTTTTCGTATGTTTGAAAAAAGCATTCGCTCAGCATACACTCCGCAATTCTGTGCGGCCTTTCCCCTGTGGACTCTGTGGTGAACTCGTTGACGTTGGTTTAAGCCGGACCGCAAGAACTCTCAATGCCAGACTTTCTTGGATGCACTCCCTCCATAACCGCGTTGCAGGTCCGAGTGTCAATCGCTACACCGGCGTCGTGCTCCTCCAGACAAGCTACGCCATCGCCCTAATTTGTGCGGGACTTTTCTCCCGCAAAGCAAAAAGACTCTAGAGGTGGCGGAGAATAGGAGGATGCCGCCGATAGCGGTGGCATCCGCGTTGGAGTGAAATGGATGCATGTTCGCTGTTCTTCTACACGACGGATGGCACACTCTTTTGGCGGCCGCTCTGTTCTGGCTGTCGCCGTTCGTCGTGGTATTTCTTGTTCTATGGTGGGCGATACCGTAAGTGGAATCCCAGCGGCACGCGTCGCGATTCATAGCCCTGATGATTCAGGCGGTATTCGCGCCCGCTACCCCACTACCCTCTTTCGAACGCGTGCTTCTTCTCCAACTCCTCCACAGCCGTTCGCATGGCGCTTTCAAATCTTTCCGCCTGCCCCATCAGCCCGGGAGTGGCCTCCGCATATTCCCCTTCCATCCGTACCAATCCATCCCCTGCCACCAACCGACCGGCGATCTCCAGTAAGTGGGCCGGCGTGGTCTCTAAATACTGCGCGTCCGTCGGATCCCCGATCCACACTTTTGTGGCTACCGAATCCGCGCCGGGTGCCCCATTGCTCGCGTTCTTTGCGAGAAGTGGGGATTTTGACCTCAACTTCGTCTCCCAATAAACTTTCCGCTCGACGAACGTCGCAATCTCATCATCCGCAGCCTTCCCAAACACCCACTTCGCCCGCTTGAAGTCATAATGCCGGCTGGAAAACGCTACCGGCTTCAGCTTCCCCGACTTCAGAAATTCAATCTGCCGCTTGTCCACTTCCTTACGCAGCGCGTTGATCACCGGAGCCTCCGCATCTTTCGGCTCAAGCGACGTCAGCACCTCCCTCACCGTCGCCGACAAATTCACCGCCATCGGCGCATGCAGCCCATCGGAATTCTCCAGCCGCACATCCCCGTGCAACACCCAGAAATCCGCCCCCGAGGTCGACCGATGAAACGGCCACTCCAACTCAATCGTCAACGGCAACCCCGTCAACGTCACCCAAATCTTTTTCTGTTCAGCTTGCACCATTTCCAACTCACCTCTCGAGTATGAATGAAGTGTATTTGTCATGCCGAGCGAAGCGGAATCGTCCGCAGGACGGTCCCACGCAGTCGAAGCATCCCCACCCGCGGTTATCACTGCAAGCCGGGTTGGAATTTCTATCAGAGTGCCTGGATGGCTACGCCAACTTCGTCTAAAGCCGGAACCGAAACTCGGTACAAAGCACTCGCCACTCGTTATTTCTTCTTCCCGCGCACCTTCGTCCCCATCCGCAACAACTTCCTCACCGTCCCCGTCGGCAGACTCTTCATCTGATCATGCAACTCGGTCACCGCATCAAAAAAACCGGCCATCGCCGCCAGCCGCTCCCGGGTAAACTCCGCCCCTGCTTCTTTCGGATCAAGCTCCTCCAAACTCCGCCGCAACATCTCCCGCGTCGGATCAATCTCCCTCCGCTTCCTCTGCTCAATCACCAGCCGGAACATCTCCCACACATCTTTCATCGACTCATAATGCTCCCGCCGATCCCCCAGCACATGCACCGCCCGCACAATCCCCCACCCCTCGAGCTCCCGGATCGATGTGCTCACATTCGACCGCGCCACGCTCAGCGTCTCCGCAATCTCCTCCGCCGGCAGCGCTCGCGGCGACAAATACAGCAGCGCATGAATCTGCGCCACCGTTCGATTGATTCCCCACCGCGTCCCCATCTCGCCCCAATGCAGAATGTATTGCTTCTGAACGCCCGTTAAATTCGCCATATATAGAATATTTCAGTCCAAACAGAATCTACAGAATTAAGAGCCGCAGGTCAATGCGAAGGGGAAATAGGCTTTCTCGTGATTCATGCGGGGACAGCCGCCCTGGGCTGTCCAATCGAGCGAAGCTCGATGCCCGTCGACGGCTTGGGGCTCCGAAGCAAATTTGGATTTTGGGTGGCGCAGCGCTTCAGCGCTGCGGTAAAAGGTGCAAACTTAAGCGGCTTTAGCCGGTGGGGAACGCCCGGCTGTAAACAGTTCCACGCTTCACTTGGACGAATTCTCCTTCACCGCTTCACTGGTCCGCGAGGATTCTTCATTCACCGCTTTCTTCGGAGCCGGTCTCTTCGCCGCCTCCGCCCGCTTCCGCTCCTGATACCGCCGATCATGAAATGACTGGTCCGACGCTTGTTTTTTCATATCCCCCAGCTTGACACACCAATCCAAACATAGCCAGTCAACTCCTGCATATGTCTGCATATGTATAAGCCGCCTCGCCTATTCATTCGAATGAGGCTCGATTACTTCGGCCCGCGCAAGCAGGATCTGTGCAAGGCACATCGTCCATGGGCCTCGAGAACGTTCCGGCTAAAGTGGAGGCAAACCTAACCGGCTCCGGCAAGTGACGGATTGCATTCCTAAATACACAATTTTTTTGAATTTCCTCTTGCGCTTTCTTCGATTCATCTGCTATAAACAATTCACCGAGAGCAGATGTGTGGCTAAGCCGGTCGTATTTGTTGCAACTCTCGTGCTCGTCCGGCATCTAACACTGAGAGAGCAGCTTAAAGTTCTCAATCGTCCCGGCCACGGGACTTCATTCGGAAAGCATTAGGGGTTTACCTAAAGACGTTCCGAAGGGTACCTTCAAAGCAAGGACCTCCAAAGCGAGTAAGATCTTTTCTCAATTTCTTGTCTTCCGTATCGGCGTGCGCCGAAAGTGGCGTTTCATTCCGACCGGAAGACCATACTGTTGCGCGTTGTCAGAGCGCCGCTAAAGCCAAGTCCGACCTCACTGCTTGTCATTCCGAGCGTAGCGAGGAGTCTTGGTTTCGTTGGCAGCTCTCCTGTTCTCGCACTTCAGAATTCCCGATGTGGAAATCATCTGGAAATTCTGTGGGAAGCGCTGATTGACGGGATCTACACCGCACTGTATGTTTATCAAGTTTCGAGGACAGTCGGATTCGCTCTAGCAGCGTTTTCGCCTGGACTGAATTCGCGCCGCTCCGGCGGATCGCGATTCGGTCTTTGACAACTAGGTTGAACGTGCCAGTCGTGAGAAACGGATTCGGGCATTAGTCCGAACGATCTCACAAGATAGACCACCATGGTCTTTGAACTCTCGCAAGAGAGTAAGAAGCTGAATGGTGGCGCCATCCCGCGTTGTTGAAACCAGAGCGGCTTTTGCAAGCTGCATTGGATATGCGGCGATGGCAGTCTGCCAACTACCCGTCGGCAGACATCAGGTTTCAAACGAGAGTTTGATCCTGGCTCAGAATCAACGCTGGCGGCGTGCCTAACACATGCAAGTCGAACGAGAAAGTGGAGCAAT
>Ga0185299_10000390_pt1 | contig 125178 bp, 119 predicted proteins | sample PaiPotPPA55metaG_FD_128002 | JGI IMG/M metagenome (GOLD analysis project Ga0185299, IMG submission 128002) | Iron sulfur acid spring bacterial and archeal communities from Banff, Canada, to study Microbial Dark Matter (Phase II) - Paint Pots PPA... ... | reverse complement strand
AATCACCCGGCACTCCCCGCGCAATGGTTTACGGCTTATATCGCGCTCTCCCCGGTGAGCCGGGCTTTCTTGCCACCGTCGCCCCCAAGAAGCTTGCTTCTCAAGAACTTGACACCAGCGTCGGGGTGTCAGGACCACACGACTTCGCCGTCCGCCTCAGCGCCGTTCGTTATCGGCGCATCCGCGTCCACCGCATCCCGCCCCACGTCCGTGACGATCGCGAAACGCCCCTCGAGAGGAGGCGGGACCGGATTGCTATAGTGCTGATTTGCCCCGGCCGTCAACAGAAATTTCTGAAAATCAGAAATCGTCGCGATCGGCGCCAAGCTCGGGTGTCCGGCGAATCAGGGCGCGTACTCATCATGCGACATGTTGGTGCGGCTTGCCCGATGTCCGCTATGACACCGATAGCGACCAAATTCTGCCGCGCAGCGCAGAAAAATGACGTGATGTACCACTACCGGACTCATGCGCCGCAGCACAGGACCTGCAAGGTCCGGCCACTATCGCCAGGCTTGTCAATATCGCCTTGCTGAATAGCGAAGCAGGAGAAGAGCCCGTCCCCGCCGGCGCCGCGGAGGTTAATCTGGCTGCAACCGCCCGAGTTCACTCCGAGAGCTGGCTGGCCACTTTCTCGTATGCGCACCCTGGAAGGCGGCCATTGAGACGGGCTTACCTCCGAACCCCGGAGCTGAACGGTGCGGTGCCGATTGTAGGCGCGGCAGGAGCGGGCGCGCTACTCGCGCGAGGCCCGGTGTTGCTCCAGGTGGGGACTGCATTTGTCGTGCCTACCGACGGCCAATAATACGATCCCACTGACGGAGCGGTGACTGTTCCAATGGAGACTCCGGATTGTCCATAAGTTGCTCCGGATTGCGCCAGGACGGCCGTGCTCGAGAGAGCAAATGCGGTTGCCAGTGCCATTGTCGTAAGTTTCATGGTCGGTCCTTTCTCATCGTCTTCAAGATAGATAGGCACGACCAAACCCGTCTGCGAGCACGCTTGTTTCAATTCAGCGCGAGCGGCGGGCGGAACTACCGAGGTCGTCGGTGAAACGATGCAGGAACAGACACGTCAGGCCTTATGCAACATCGAGACCATCCTCAAAGCTGCCGCCAGTTCACTCGGCCGCGTAGCGAAGGTAACCGTACTACTCGCGCGGCCCGACCTACAGAGAGATGAACGAGGCATAAGTGGAGGTTTTCCCTGGGGCAAAACCTGCGCGAATGGCTCCATCCACTACATCCCCAAGTGCTGCGCACGCCGCGCCGATCGAACCCACCTCTACGCAGCACCAATCAGGTGCCTCCAGAAAGTTGCCGCATTGCGCCCGCCCAGTCCTCTACGTGATACGTTCGCTTTATCTTGCCGTCCTCGATGGTGTGAACGTCGATCGCCATGATCTTGAAGCTTTTCCCGGAAGCTGGAATTCCGAGGAAGGTTCCCGAGGGAGTTCCGGATCCTTCCCCTCGAATGATAATCCGGTCTCCGGCGACGAGCACTTCTTTGATCTCCCATTTCAGGTCCGGCAAAGTAGCGCCACGGCTCTTGAATCCCGCAATGACTTTTTCTCGCGGAATGCAGGCGTCGTTGCTTCCGCACGACATCCAGTCCGATGAGGTGGCTTGTTCGAGTAGTTTGGCCACATCTTTCTCTGCGGGGCGGTTCAGAGCTTCATAAAATGGCGTCACGATCGCCCGAGCCTTTTCGACTGTCAGAGTTGAGCTCCGGCGGGCGCCGCGAGGAATGCTACGAGCGCGCCTGCTAATCCGACCATCTTTGCGTTCACAGCGCAGCTCCTTGCGTGTTGGTTACAGGCCCTATTGGGTTTGCGAAACCCAGAGAAGGCGCCAAGATTATCTTTGGCGCTCCAAGCGACTTTCGTGCGCTTTAATCAAGGTGACGGTTAGCTGCGTTTGAAGGCGCGACGCGTTCGCTCCATTACCCGACCATAGCGTTGCAAACGATAACGGGCGTAGCCCAAGTTTCGCATCGCGATAGCGGGAGTTATCGCCTCGGGTTGCTTTTTGTTTGGCCTCGGATGGGCCTATACAGCGTGTTCGCTCTCCGACGAATGCATGCGGCCATTTCCCGCGCAGCGGGAGTTGGCGATACGTCTGCGCGAGTGAGCAGCACGATTTCAAGAGGAGCAATTGTTTCGCGTACTGGAATGACGACCAAGTCCGGGTATCGCTTTCCTTGTTCGCGAAGAAGACGACCCGGAAATGTGCAGACCAAGCCGAGAGACCGTACGATTTCGAACGCCGCGATGTAAGATTCCGAAGAAATGCGTGCGATCGGGGAGCGAAAACCGTTCTCCCGAAAGACCGGTCCGAATATGTCGCCTGGTCCACCCGGCGAACCGATCATCATCCAGTCTGCGTCCGACAGATCACCAATTGATCGTGCTTTTCTGTGCGGCGATGATTTGCTTGTCACGATCACAATATCCGTGGTGACCAGCGGTTCTACGATGAGCGAGTGGCATTGGTCGGCGGGCGGCCGCGGACCGATCACGATGTCAGTTTGGCCCTCCCGAAGCGGCACAATAGCCACAGGAAACAACCCGCTGGAGATTTGAACGTCGACTTCCGGAAACCGTCGGCGAAAGCTGAGAAGTGCTGCCGGAATGATTTGCGTGGCGGCGATCGGGGAAACGCAAACCGAAACAGTGCCATGCTGGCCGCCTTTGGTCTGTTCAACCTCCTCCTGCAGGCGCCGGATGTCCGTGGCGATTGTGCGTGTTCGCGCCAAGACGAGTTGGCCGATCTTGGTTGGTATTATCCCGCGTGACGTCCGTTGAAATAGCTTTACGCCCAACTCGTCCTCTATTTGGCGCAGGTTCTTTGTCAGTCCCGGCTGTGAGCGCCCGAGACTCGCTGCTGCCGACCGAATGCTGCCAGCCTCCGAGAGCGCGACGAGCGAAAGTATATGTTGCATCTGCATGGGTGATAACCCCTGGTTATTGCGACATCGAAAATCGGTACATCCGTTATAGCGAGAGAAATCCGTTCTTTCACTCGTGACGCGGCAGCGGAGGGAGCGGGTCGCAACACTATGCTGTGAGCGACGTTTCGCGCGGAATAGGTACCGAGACTGCAATGGCTATTTAGGTCTCGCCGTCACCAAAGTTGCGGGGCGACGTGGGGAAGCCTTCAGTTGGTCCCGACTATTTCAAGGGATTGTTCGGCGTCACCGCTGTCGCGCCCTCGGCGGAGTCGGTTTATCACCTTTGTCATCATGTGCTACCTCGACGACATCCTCGCGTAATCTCGCCGCGAGATGCTCCAAGCGCAGATCGCGCGTCTCGCCGAACAGTTGCACGAGCAAGGTCGCCTGAAAAACTTGAGGATCGAACTGCTTCCTTGGCAATTTCTGAAGCGTCCACCGAGTGGAATGTTACCAAGGTAACGCTTCTTCCGAGTGGCGAAATGATGTCGTAGCGCGCGCCATTCACACATGCGCGGGGCTGCCGTGGCCAGGGCGGCCGGGTGTGAAACAGCAGGGTTATGAAAATGAGCAATGCCAGCGAAGGGCGGTTTCTGATCGACAGGGGGCACGGATGCCAAGCGGGCGTCGCGAACCTCTTGAGGTGAGGAATCATACGTCAAAGTTGCCTCGACAGTCAGCAACAACGCCTACTCTATTACGTAATTCATAAATCCGGGAGGCCGCCTTGAAGCTCTCGCTGTTTTCCGTCCAAGACCATTATCCCGATGGGGCCCGCACCGTCCCCCAGCTCTACGAGCAAGTGATCGATCAAGCCGTCCTTGCAGAAGAACTGGGATATGTCGCGTTCTTTTCCGCGGAGCACCATTTTCATCCCTATGGCGTGGTTCCGAATCCCACCGCTTTGCTCTGCGCGATTGCCCAACGCACGACCCGCATCAGACTCGGAACGGCAATCGCGATCCTTGCGTTTCACAACCCGAGAACGGCGGCCGAGATTTTTGCGATGGCGGATATCCTTAGCGATGGCCGTTTCGTGCTCGGCGTCGGCTCCGGTTATCTCAAACATGAGTTCGAAGGATTCGATGTCGACCCCGCTGAAAAGCGCGATCGTTTCGACGAGTGCCTCGCAATCGTGGAGCGGCTTCTGTCCGGCGAAAGGGTGACCTGCCACGCCAGGTTTAGCCGCCTGGACGCGGTGAAATTGAATGTCGAGCCGATCCAGAGGCCGGTGCCGCTTTACGTGGCCATTCTCCGCAAGGAGGCCGCCTACCACGTCGGCTTGCAGGGACGAGGACTTTTGACGGTGCCATACGGCTCGCTCGATCATGTCGACGAAATCGGTTCGCTGGTGTCGGAATTTCGCCGCGGCCGAACCGATGCTGGCAACAAGGCCGTCGCTCTTCCGAAAGCACTTGGCGACAACGTCGTATGCCTCCATACCCATGTCGCCGAGACCGACGCCGCGGCACGCAAGGAGGCGAGCGTACCCTTTGACCTCTATGTCGAGACCCGGCTGTATGCGAAGAAAATGGTCTATGACGACATTCTCCGAAGCGGCATTCATCTTTTTGGGTCGGTCGAGACCATCACGAAGAAGCTTTGTGCGCTCGCCGACATGGGCGTTGATCACGTCATGACCATGCAAAACTTTGGCAACATGGCGCCCGCCTACGTGACTAACTCGATGCGCCTGCTGGCGGAGCGGGTGATGCCTCAAGTTCGGCAGCGCCAAGCTAGCCGGTCGTTGCGGGGCGTCGCTTGACAAATCCGGGATGGCACAGATGTCATCAACGTCCTGAGTGTGCAGGCGACAAACGCGCTTCGAGCGCTCTTTATGCGGCGCTTCTACGCGGAAGCTCGTTGTCGCTTGCGGAGATCGCTTTGCAAACGGGCTTCGCCGATCAGAGCCACATGGCGCGGCATGTCCGACAGCGCCACGGCATTTCGCCGAAGACGCTGCGGCTGGCCGGCGCATTTAACTATTGGGGACATTAGCGCCCAATCCACGTATCCGACGAAGGCCCACGGCGGAGGTTGCCGGGGACAGCGGAGCCGGAATGCTAGATCGGCCCGCCCTCGCTGCGCTGCCACTCGCTTGCCATCAACCGGTTGCTCGGTAGCGTCTTGTCCAGAACCTTGCGCGCGATCTCGACACCGGCGATGGGGAGACCGGCTGGGTCCAGCTTGCCGATCTGCACCAGTACCGAAGCTTGATCCCAGTAGATATGCTCGCTCGCAAGCTTGCCGTCTCGAAACTGCACGACCCCGACGACCGGGATTTCGACCGTCCGGCCGGTCGGTGGGATGCCTGGCAACAGATGGCCGATGACGCATGTATGGGTGAACTTGACGATCATCTCATCGACGATGCTGTCTGTCCCGACCGTGCGGCTTACCGGAATGATCTCGATATCGGGCGGATGGGCGTTGACGAAATGATATTTGTAAAAGCGTTTCACTTCATCGTGGCCCACGCCCCCCGTCATCGTCGGGACGTGGTTGACGTAGGCGTTGGGCACCATGGTGTCCATCGCGGCGTCCGCATCGTGTACCACGAACTCCGAGCGAAGATGCTCTTCCCAAACCGCGACAAGATCATGATCGGGCATTGGTTTTCTCCTCTAAATTCACACGGCGAGCAATCTCGCGCGTTTGCAGATTTCCGGTGGCGCAAGGAACAATCTAGCGAACCGCCAACGGCTCCTCTTGGATGCCCTTGCTGGTTTCCGCGTACCAACCTGCTGCTGGAGCTGTCTGCCGAAAGGCGTTGCCGGCCTGAATAGGCGACGGTGTACGAAATGCTGCAGCCTGTTCAGCATCTTAAACGGACGGCCACTGCTCGGCTCGGGTGGACATCGTTATGTTAGCGACCGAGGTCAATTCACGCGCCGCGCCTCAGGAAATTTCCATGCGCCGTTCAGGGCTTCGGCGCGCGGGCGATACAGCCGCACCATGTAATTCCAGCCGGGCATCGTCGGCAAGCAATTCGGAATCGTGCCGTCGCAGCCACCGAACTGAACGGCGACCGAGCCATCCGTGTTTTTCTTGGCCGTGATGTCGTTCACAGAATAGGCATTGTACTGATTTGGTTCCAAATAGCCCTTGGCGTTGTAGACGGTGATTGACCAGAAGCCATCGGCGGGTACGTCCTGGACGTTGAGCTTGTAAGCGGCGACACCGTCGTTATTGTCCGGCGTGATGTTGAGATAGAGGGCGTCTTTCTCGGGAAGGCCGCCCCAAAGCATCGCGCTTCCGATCAGGTGACGGACCGGATCGACCTCGCGCCGGTCGCCGAACATGCGCTTATTATCGAGAATGGTCGTGCCCAACACAAGGAGCGCGTCCCGAACCTTCTTCTGGCTGACCGGGTCGAAATTTGGGGCTTCATACTTGCCGGAATTCTTCTGCTCAACCTTGATTGCGTCTTGCAGGGCGTGGACCTGTTTCATGTCTTTGGGGTCTTGCGGATTGGCTAGAATGCGGATTACCAGCGAACCGTAACGGGTACCCATTTCTTCTCGGGTCATCGTGTAGCGGCCGGCGCCGTAGTAGACCGCATGGGTGTACTGATCCTCATCGATCACCTGCATCGACATGAAGCGGTTGCCCGCATCGGGGAGCGTGACGGTCACCGGCCCCGCGTCGTAGTCGAACACCGACCCCGAATAGAGAGTGTCGCGGTTGGGACGTACGACAGGCGAGTCGGTCAAATACAGCTCGCGGCTGTGCGAGAGGTTGCCGATGCGACCGCCTTTGAGGACCCTCTTGCCAAAGTACATGTCGGTCTCGGCGCGATTGAAGTTGTCGGCGGTGACGGGGACGGCATTGCCCGCCGGCGCTTGCGGAACAGTCTGCGCCTGGGCGGACGCGACATAGCCGATCGTGGCAAGCAGCACGCGTCCAATCTTTCGAAGCGGAACGTGGATCGGACGGCTCTCGATCTTAAGGACTTCCTGGCCGTTCGGCTCATGCATTTTGGCAGCTTTCATCGTGCCCATGGTTCACTTCCGCGTTCACTCCATGGCTCGACGACCATAGCTTTGGAAACGATAACGGACGTAGCTCGAATTTCGCATCGCGATAACGGGAGTTATCGCTTCGGGCGGTCGCCCCCGGCGAGAAGCGCGCGTTGGAATCTCTAATCTTGATTTCCATGTGGAGCCGTCCTTCGGGAGAAAATGCAGAGCGCCCTTGCTTCCTTCCCCCCTTGTGGGAGAAGTGGCCATAGGCGGTCTTTGGCCGCCGTTCTTTGAACGGAACGCCGATGCTTTGCATCGGCTATGCGCAGTCCGCGACGGTTGAGGGGTCTGTGCCTGGAGATATTGTCACGATGTGTGCTGGTCCTCCGGACCATCCAACTCAACCAGGTAGACCAGCAAGAGACCGCCGTTCGATTGTGACGCGTCAGCTGCTTGCCTGTAAAACGCTGCTTCATCGGGGTGGGCGAGCCGCACATCCAGAAGCGCCTTGTCGCCGCATATGGGGACGTTGCCGGACTTCAGTAAACTCAGCTCGGCTCTGAGGTCTTCGTCTCCGCAGATGGCCTCCGCCTCGGAGTATCTTTTGGCCTCAAAGGCGAGCGTCGGTTTGCCGTCAACTTCGATCGTAAATATCGAGAGTGAGAGCCGGTCGCTCATTTTTCCTTCGCCTTCAGCCCCGACCCTGCGAGGCGGCTAGGCCATTTGCTCGGCAAGCGATGAAAGCCGATCGAAGTCAGAAGGCTCGAACCGCTGCCCAGCGGAATCGGTAACGTGAACTTGCCAGCCCAAGCTTTCCAGTACGCGCGCCTTGTCGAGCGCAAACGATGCGTGAATGGCGAATGAGATGGCGACCTCACCGACGACAGACCATACACGGATTTCGAAGCCGTTAGGAGATAGCATGTGGGCGCGGCAACATCTCGCGCTTGCTAAGCTGCGCATGCTGCGATGCATCACCTCCCGTGAGGCGCGGCGCGATCATTCGCCATTGGGTCCTTCTTTTTGGCTTTTTCGGAAGGCAATATTTGCCAGCCTGTTGACCAGATTCTTCGAAAGCGGCTTCTGAATGCGGATCTCGGTAGCAATCCTGCTTTTGCTATTTTCAAGAATGGCGATGGCAGGCCCGCTCGAAGATGCCAACTCAGCTTACGATAAAGGCGACTTTGGCATCGCCCATGGTCTCTATCGTGAACTGGCTGTTCAGGGTGACCGCACCGCACAGTTCAAGCTTGGCGAGATGTACGAAGAAGGCAAGGGCGTCGCAGCGGATGGCCGCGAGGCCCTCCGGTGGTATGTCGTCGCATCAGGTCAAGGTTTTGCGGAAGCGGCCTTCAATCTCGGCCGCCTCTATCACGATGGTCGTGGCGTTCCGCAGAATTTCGCACGAGCAAGAGAGTGGTATTTGATCGCGACCGGGCGGGGAGTGATCAAAGCCGCAGTGAATCTTGGCTTCATGAATGCGTCCGGCGAAGGCGGACGACCTGATTACCGACAGGCCATCGGGTGGTTCGTCTTCGCGGCCCAACGCGGTGACAACCTGGCAAAATTCAATCTCGGGACGATGTACTTCAACGGCCAAGGTGTACCGAGAGATTTGGTCCGGGCACACATGTGGTACAATCTGGCGGCCGCGCAAGGCGATCCGGAGGCAATCAAGAACAGAGACTCTGTTGCTCATCTGATGACCGCCAATCAAATAACACGAGCGCAGGAGATGGCCAGCGCAAGACAGATGTACGTTCCATGATCGGAGAGGGGCAGAGGGATCGCGCCTCGACGCTTCAGCCGAGTTCAATCTCGTCGGTGATCTCATGCGTCAGGCTGACGCCGCCGACGGTCAAGACCATCTTGGCAGGCAGTTTTTCGTCGCCCTTGAGACGGCCGGCTTTCACCGCGTCGCGCACCGCCATCTCGATCTCGCGCTGCGAGGTGATGCCGACTTTTTTCAAAAATCTGCGCAGGCTGCTGTTGAAGACGTCTTCGTTCATGGCGGCCTCCTGGTGCTACGGATGGTCCGGATTGTTCAGCATGTATTCGCCGAGATCGCGCTGGCGGCGGTCGGTGCGGGCGTTGGCGTTGTTGCGCTGAACGTCGCGGTCCTTGCGGCAGGCGACGTATTCCGACGAGCCGACGGTGACATTGTTGGCGCGGCAGAACGCGTCGTCGTCATCGCCAGCGGCATTGACCATGGTCGGCTGTCCGCGCTCGAGGCAGCCGGCCAGCAGCGGGGCGAGGAGCAAGAGTGCGATAATGAGTGGTACAGATTTACGACGCATGAAGTTTCCGAGTTCTAGCCTGCTGCGAGGACTTGTTTAGGCCGAATTACGGGAATTGTAAGTCCTTACCCCTGTCATTCTGGGGCGCGAGCCCTTGCGAGCGAGCCCGGAATCCATAACCACGATTGGGGGGTATGGATTCCGGGCCTGCGCCAAGTGGCGCATCCCGGAATGACGGTGGTTAGGTCAGGCCTCACACCCTGCCCTTCAGCGCATCGCCGATTTCGTCCAGCACCTTGGGATCCTCGATGGTCGCGGGCATCGCCCATGGCTCGCCGTCGGCGATCTTCTTGATGGTGCCGCGCAGGATCTTTCCCGACCGCGTCTTCGGCAGCCGCGCCACCGTGATCGCGAGCTTGAAGGCGGCGACCGGGCCGAGCTTTTCGCGCACCAGCGCCACGACCTCCTTTTCGATTCCCGCATGGTCTTTGGTCACGCCGGCCTTGAGCACCAGGAAGCCGCAGGGCACTTCGCCCTTGATCGCATCCTTGATGCCGAGCACCGCGCATTCGGCGACGTCGGGATGGGAGGCGAGAATTTCTTCCATGCCGCCGGTCGAAAGCCGGTGGCCGGCGACGTTGATGATGTCGTCGGTGCGGCCCATCACGAAGACATAGCCGTCCTCGTCCTTGTAGCCGGCGTCGGAGGTTTTGTAATAGCCGGGGAATTCGTTGAAATAGGCCTCGCGGCAGCGGCCGTCCTGCTGCCACAGGGTCGGCAGGCAGCCCGGCGGCAGCGGCAGTTTTATGACGATCGAGCCCATGGTGCCCGTCGGCACGGGCTTTGCGGCTTCATCGACGACGTCGACTTGATAGCCCGGCATCGGCACCGTCGGCGAGCCGTGCTTGACCGGCAGTTGACCAAGCCCCACCGGATTGCCGGCGATGCACCATCCGGTTTCGGTCTGCCACCAATGATCGATCACCGGCACCTTCAATTGCGCCTCCGCCCATTCCACCGTCGGCGGATCGGCGCGCTCGCCGGCGAGAAACAGCGTGCGGAATTTCGACAGATCGTATTTGCGGATGAATTGGCCTTCCGGGTCCTCCTTCTTGATGGCGCGGAACGCGGTCGGCGCGGTGAAGAACGCGACCGCTCTGTGTTCGGAGATCACCCGCCAGAACGCGCCGGCGTCGGGCGTGCCGATCGGCTTGCCCTCGTACATGATCGAGGTCGCGCCATGGATCAGGGGGCCGTAGACGATGTAGCTGTGGCCGACCACCCAGCCGATGTCGGAGCCGCACCACCAGACTTCGCCCGGCTTGACGCCGTAGAGATTGAACATCGACCATTTCAGCGCAACCAGGTGCCCGCCATTGTCGCGCACCACGCCCTTCGGGATGCCCGTGGTGCCCGACGTATAGAGAATATACAGCGGATCGGTCGCGAGCACCGGCACGCAGCCGGCGGATTTTTTCGCCGCGATCGCCTCCGCGCGCAATTTCGCCCAGTCGTGATCCCGCCCCGAGGCGAGCTCGCAGGATTGCTGCGGCCGCTGCAGGATGATGCAGGCCTGCGGCTTGACGCTGGAAAGTCTTATCGCCTCATCCAGCAGCGGCTTGTACTGCACGATGCGGCCGGGCTCGAGCCCGCAGCTCGCCGAAAAGATCAGTTTTGGCTTTGCGTCCTCGATCCGGGTCGCGAGCTCCTTGGCGGCAAAACCGCCGAACACCACCGAATGCACCGCGCCGATCCGCGCGCAGGCCAGCATGGCCACCACGGCTTCCGGCACCATCGGCATATAGAGGATGACGCGGTCGCCCTTGGCGACGCCGAAATCGGCCATCACGGCGGCGAGCGTTTTCACTTCATGCAGCAGCTCGGCGTAGGTCAGTCTGGTGATACTGCCCGCGAGCGGCGAATCGTGGATCAGCGCCACCTGATCGGCACGGCCGGAGGCGACATGCCGGTCGAGCGCGTTGTAGCAGGTGTTGACCACGGCCCCGGTGAACCAGCGGCCATAGAGGCCGCTTTCCGGATCGAACACCTTCTTCGCCGGCTCGATCCAGTCGATCTCGCGCGCCGCCTCGGCCCAAAAGCCCTCGGGATCGGCCAGCGAGCGGGCGTGAACCTCCTGATACCTGCTGTTGTCCTGGATGTTCATGGCGCGCTCCCGTGGTCGGATCGCCACCATCTATCCGTCATGGCCGGGCTTGTTCCGGCCATGACGGCGCTGGTCGGCCATCGACTTGTTACCCGCCATTGTCACGGGAAGCGGCGCCAGATCAAGCCGGAAACAGCTTGGCCGTTCGACTAAACCCTATTGCCGGGTGACGGTATTGAGCGTGTCCAGCCGCGCCTGCATCGCCTGGCGCAGGTCGTAGCCGCGGCGGCCGAAGGAGGCGTTGCGTTGGCCGATGAAGTCGCGCTGCGCCTGGGTCAGCGCCAGGGCCGCGCGATGGCTGTCGGCTTCCGCGCGCGCGATCGCCCGCGGGAAAACGTCGCTGATGTCGCGGTCGAGCTGGGCGAGGCCGGGATCGGCGCAGATCGCCTTTTCCACCGCACGTTTCGCGGTGGCGCAATTGAAGCTCGGCAGCTTCTTCGGGGCTGTCAGCGCGCCCAGCCGTTCGACTTCGAGCGCGATCTCCTGGTGGTTGTCGGCGGCGGTCTTGTCCGACGGATCGAGCCGGACCGCCTCGGCGTAATCCTGCAACGCGCGGGCGCGGTCGCCCTTGCCGCGCCAGGCCGCGCCGCGGTTATTGTAGGCGCGCCGGAATTTTGGGTCCAGTTTCAACGCCGCATTGTAGTCGGCAATAGCGCGGTCATAATCCTTCATGGCCTGATAGGCGTCGCCACGGTCGGTCAGGAAATTTGCTTCGGGACGGATTTTTATCGCTTCGTTGTAATCGGCGATCGCTCCCGCGAAGTCGCCATTGTCGGCGAGGTCCAGCCCGCGATTGTCGAAGAATTCCGGCTCGGTCGGATCGATCCGGATCGCCGCGGTGGAGTCGTTGAGGGCGAGGTCGGTGCGGCCAAGCTTGCGGTAGGCCGCGCCGCGGTTGGTATAGGTCCGCGCCAGGTTCGGCTCAAGGCGGATCGCCTCATCGTAATCGGCAACGGCCTTCCGATACTCACCCTTGAAATACCAGGCGGCGCCGCGGTCCGAAAACGCCTGCGCGAAATCGGGCCTGCGCCGCAGCGCTTCATTATAGTCTTCGATGGCGCGATCGTACTTGCCGGCATTGTTGAAGATGTTGCCGCGGTCCTCGTAGCCGTCGGCATTGTCCGGCGCGAGCCGGATGGCCTCGTTCAGCGCCGCCAACGCAGCCGCGGTCTTGCCGCTGGCGCGAAGGATTTCGCCGCGGGCGCGAAAGGCCCGCGCCCGGTTGGGGTCTTTGGCAATGACCGCGTCGATCTCGGTCAAGGCCTTCGCGGTCTGGCCGCTGTCATCGAGCGCGCCGGCCCGGGTAATCCGGGCATCGAGACGGTCGCTGTCGGTCGTCGCCGGATTGTCGATCAACGCGGTGCAGCTTGCGATCAGTTTTCTAGGCGCCGCATCCGTGAGCGCTGCGCAAATGACCGGCGGCTCGGCGGCCGGCTCAGCGCCGGCAGCGCTGGAGAACGGCAAAGCGATGACAAACATTGCGCTTGCGGCGAAAGGTGAAACAAATGATCGCATAATGGGCTCTCAAGAATAATGGCGTGCGTGCTGCGGCAATCCCGCGCTCTACTTGGTCGCCGCAGCGTTTCCCGAGGTTCGAAAGCCGGCGGTTCACCTGGAGGCCGCAGATATCCGTGCTCGTCATGCCCGGGCTTGTCCCGGCCATGACGATGCGGCGCGGGCCTCGATTGTGCCAAGCGCCATGGTCATGCGAAGTCGCATCATTTCGAGGACGGACCGGGCTTTGAGGGGGTGCTCGATTTCAGATTTTTATCCTTGATCGCCATCTGCGCGCCGAGCCGCTCGAGTTCCAGCGCCAGCGACTTGTAATTGGCGCGCGCCGCCTCGTGCTGCGGATTGAGTTTCAGGGCGGCGCCGAAATCGGCCAGCGCGTGGGGGCGGTCGCCCTTGCGGTACCAAAGCTCGCCGCGGGCGTTGAAAATATCGGCGAGCGAGGGATCGAGCCGCAGCGCCACATCATAGTCGCCGATGGCGCGGTCGATCTGGTCCATGCGGTCGTAAGCGCCGCCGCGCGCGATGGATGCCTTGACGCGGTCGATCTTCAGGGTTTTTTCGTTGTCGATCAGCGCACCGCAGATGGCGATGATCTTGTCGTCATCCTTCGCCGTCGCGGCCGCGACGCACGGCGCAGGGTCGACTTGCGGGTCGGTGGTGGGCTCCGCGCCGGTCGCGCCGGCAGACTGCGGCGGCGCCGTCCATACCAGCGAGGCGACCACGGCGTTCCGGATCAGGATTGCGAAATGGCGTTGCATCGGTTGGTCCATAGCACACTGCCTACCGTTATTCCGGGGCGCGAGTGAAGCGAGCGAGCCCGCAATGACAACCGGTTCAGCCCGCCTTCAGCGTCACCCCGCCATCGATTACGAGCTCGATGCCGGTGACGTATTTCGACTCATCGGAGGCGAGGAACAAAGCGGCATTGGCGACGTCCCAGGCATCGCCCATGTGGCCCATCGGCACCTGCGCGTCGCGGGCGCGCCACATCGCCTCGACGTCGCCCTTGGCGTAGCTCGCCGCCAGCCCCGCGGAGTGCTCGACCATCGGGGTCTTCATCAGGCCCGGCAGGATCGCGTTGACACGAATATGTTTCGAGGCGAATTCGACCGCCGTGGTGCGGGTCATCTGGTTCATCGCGGCCTTGGTGGTGCCATAGCTGACATAGGAAATGCCGAGATGGCGGATCGAGGCGATCGAGGAAATATTGATGATCGAGCCGCCGCCCTGCCGCGCCATCACCGGGATGACGTGCTTCATCGAGAGGAACGCGCTTTTCAGATTGACCGAGAACACACGGTCCCAATCGGCCTCCGATACCTCGACCACGCTGCCCATCTCGGCGATACCGACATTGTTGTCGAGCACGTCGATGCGGCCATAGATTTTCAGGCATGAGGCGACCATCGCCTCGATATCGCCTGAGCGGGACACGTCGGCGGTGAACGCGGTCGCCTTGCCGCCTTCGGAAGCAATGATCTCCACGGTTTCCTTGGCTGCAGCTTGATCGCGATCGACGCAAAACACCTGCGCGCCCTCGCGCGCGAACGTCACCGCGGTCGCCTTGCCATTGCCCCAGCCCGGCCCGATCGAGCCGGCGCCGACCACCATCGCTGTCTTGCCCTTGAGCCGTTCCATCGACTTCTCCCTGTTTTGTATGATCGAAACTTGTAACCCGGATGGAGCCAACGGGGCTACGGACACGCGCTCATCTTTATGGCATTTGCCCCGACCGGATGTCCAAATATCTCCGACATGGTGCGGCAATGTCCCTCGCTGCACAGCCGCCATTCGCCGGCGACGCCGGAATTGCCCAGCACCAGCTCCGGCATCGGCGCCCGCGCTGGCTTCCATTGAAACCAGCCGCCGACAAGCAGCGCATCCGGCGGCGGCTCCATGCCGGCGCCAGAACCTTTCACCCGCGCCTGCACCAGTTCCAATCCTTTTGGGGTGACGCGCCAGTCTTCCTGCCAGTCGGTCTTTTCGATCGAATGGGTCCAGACCAGCGTGAAAGCCGCGATCGACAGCGATTTCACGACGCCCGCGGAAGCAAGGCACAGGTTCACGCGGTCGCCACCGCGGCGCGCGGACGCTGACGCCATTGCCACAGCACGATCGCCACCGTCAGCACGAGGCCGGCCGTGTCGCTGAAGCGAAAATCGCCGAGCAGGCACAGCGCCGCAATCAATGCTACGCCGCGTTCGGCCAGCGTCATCTTCGTAAACAGGAAGCCGATGGCCATCATGCCGAACAGGCCGATCGCGACCAGCGCCCTGAAGGTCGCGAGCGCCACCGCGCCATAAAATCCGAGCTCGGCTGCGACGGGATCGCCGGCCTGCAGCATCAGGGACGGCGAATAGACAAAGACGAATGGAATGACATAGCCGGCGAGCGCAATGCGCATCGCCTCCCAGCCGATCTTGTCGGGGTTTTCCTTCGCGATCGGCGCGGCCGCCAGCGCCGCCAATGCCACCGGAGGCGAGAGATCGGCCATGATGCCGTAGTAGAACGCAAACATGTGGCTGACGATCAGCGGCACGCCGAGTTTTGCCAGCGCCGGCGCGGCAAGGGCTGCGGTGATGATGTAGGTCGGAATCGTCGGGATGCCGGTGCCGAGCAGGATCGACAGCAGCATGGTCATGACCAGCGCCAGGAACAGACTCTTGTCGCCGAGGCCGATGACCCAGCCGCCGAACAGCGTGCCGACGCCGGTCTGCGTCAGCATGCCGATGATGGAGCCGACGATGGCGCAGGCCATGCCGACGGTCAGCGCCGATTTTGCACTTTCGGCCAGCGAATCGCGGCACGCCACGAGCGTCGCCCGGCCGCCGCGCGACAGCGCCGAGATCAACACCAGTACGCCGACGACGCCCGCCACCGGAACGATCTCGATCCCGTTGCGCGACACCGCGGCGACCACGAGCGCAAGCCCGATCCAGAACACATATCGCAGCCAGCCTTCGGAAACGCCGAGCGCGATACCGGCGCCGAGGATCAGCGCCACCGTCAGCGCCAGGCCGATGCTGCCGGCATAAAGCGGCGTAAAACCATCAAACAGCATGTAGACCAGGGCCGCCAGCGGCAACACCAGATACCAGCGCGACACCAGCGTGTTCCAGGCGCTCGGGATTTCCGAACGCTTCATGCCGACCAGGCCGTGCCTGCCGGCCTCGAGATGCACCATCCAGAAGGTGGACGCGAAATACAGCATCGCCGGGATCAGCGCGGCCTTGACGATGACGGAATAGTCGACGCCAAGCGTCTCCGCCATGATGAAGGCGACCGCGCCCATCACCGGCGGCATGAGCTGTCCGCCCATCGAGGCGGTGGCCTCGACGCCGGCGGCAAAGGCGCGGCGATAGCCGAACTTGATCATCAAGGGAATCGTGAACTGGCCGACGGCGACGACATTGGCGACGCCCGAGCCCGAGATCGTTCCCATCATGCCTGATGCCACCACCGCGACTTTGGCTGGACCGCCGCGGGTGCGGCCGAACAGGCCAAGCGAGACATCGGTGAACAATTGGATCATCCCGGCATGCTCGAGGAACGAGCCGAACACGATGAACAGGAAAATGTAGGTCGCCGAAACATAGATCGGCACGCCGTAAAAGCCTTCGGTGCCGTAGGACAAATGGGTGATGATTTGGTCGAAAGCATAGCCGCGATGGTTGAACGGCGCCGGCAGATACTGGCCGACGAACCAGTAGAGAATGCAGGCGCCGCACATCAACGGCAGCGCGAGTCCCATCAGCCGCCGCGTGCCCTCGAAGATCAGGACCGCCAACAATGTGCCGACCGCGAGATCGAGCCGGGTCGGATCGCCGTCGCGCGCGATCAGGTCGGCGTAGAAGATCCACTGATAGAGCCCGCACAAAAATCCGGCGCTGCCGATCAGCCAGCCGGCGGCGCGGCCGATATTGCCCTTGGCGGTAAAGTTGCCGACCAGTCCAAACGTCATCAGGATCAGGAAACCGACGTGAACGCCGCGCACCACCTGGCTCGGCAGATAGTTGAAGGCCGCGACATAGAGTTGGAAGGCAGCGAACAGGATGCCGACCGCATAGGCCAGATGTCCCCAGCCGCCGGGGCCGAAGCCCGCCGGGAACCCGTGCTCGAAATGATCGAACTCTTTCACGGGCGCGACCGCGCCCTCAGCCTGCAGCATTTTTGTCCCCTGCGCCCATATCGAGCGGCGCTTAATTCTTTGGCGCGCCGGCCTAAAATTCGTCATGCGCGGGCTTAGTCGTCCGAAGGACGGCGTCGCTTCCGCTCGCCTATGCCCGGCCATCCATCGAAAAAATGAAAGTTTACTTGGAAGATGGATCGCCGGGTCAAGCCCGGCGATGACACCATGAATCAATTAGCCCCTACTTAATCAGACCTTTTTCCCTGTAATAGCGGATCGCGCCGGGGTGCAGCGGCACCGGACTGCCGGCCGCCGCGGTCGCCAGCTTGATGTTCTTGCCGGCGGCGTGGGCATTGGCCAGTTCCGGCAGCGACTCGAAGATCAACCTGGTCATCTGATAGGCGAGGTCGTCGGAAACGGCGGAACTGGTCACCAGATAATTGATGATGGCCGCGGTCGGAACGTCCTTGTCCTGGCCGGGATAGGAATTGGCCGGGATCGTCTCGGGCACGAAGGGCGGCCCCATCCTGTCGACCACCTCCTTGGGGACAGACACCAGGGTGATGTCGACCGCGTTGCTCAGATCCTTCAGCGAGGCCACCCCGAGGCCCGCCGATTGCAGCGTTGCGTCCAATTGGCGATTTTTCATCAGGTCGATCGATTCGGCGAACGGGAGATATTCGACCTTGCCGAGATCCTTGTAGCTCAGCCCCGCGGCGGCAAGGATGGCGCGCGTATTGAGTTCGGTGCCGGACTTGGGCGCGCCGACCGAGAGGCTCTTGCCGCGGAGATCGGCGAGCGTCCGGATGCCGCTGTCGGCTGTGGCGACGACCTGGATATAGTTCGGATAGATCGCGCCGATGGTGCGCAGCCGATCGAGTTTTGACTTGAAGCCGGCATCCTCGTCGCCCTCCCAGGCGGCTTTGAGCGCATCGCCCAGCACAAACGCGATCTCGCCGCGGCCCTGCTGCAGCATGTTCAGATTTTCCACCGACGCCTTGGTGGCCTGCACCTGCGTCTTCACATTCGGAATCTGATCGGAATAGATTTTCCCGATAGCGACGCCGAGCGGGTAATACACGCCCGATGTGCCGCCGGTCAGCACGTTGATGAAGGCTTGCGCGTGCGTGGCCGGCGCCGACAGCACGGCCACCAGCGCGACGGCAACGGCCGTCAATCTTGAATCCATGAAAAATATTCCCCGCAAAAATATCCGGTGAAATTGGACGGACCAAGGCCCGGGGTCAACCCTTTCCGGTCGAAGGCAGGATTGCGGCTGTGTGAGCGTCCAAATCACCCCTGGCCGCCGTTCGCACTGGCAACAACGTGGTTCCCCGCGTAATCTCAAGTTGCAAACCGGGCCATCAGAGCCCGCTCTATCCGGGAGATCGCCACATGCCTGTTAATCGCATAGCCAAATTATCCCTGGCAGCAGCCATGCTGCTTTGCAGTTCCAGCCTCAATCTTGCGCTTGCCAAACCGTTCATGATCGTCGGCCTCGATGAGAAGGTCGGGTGGGACGATGACGGAAAGACCATCCTGAAGTCGCCCGGCAAGGACCAGGTGCTGATCGTCGATCTCGCCGATCCCGAAAGTCCCAAGATCACGGCGAGCCTGCCGTTGAAGAATTCGATCGTCGGACCGCCGGTTAACCTCGATATCGACCCGTCAGGCTCGGTCGCGCTGGTGGCGGATTCGGTCGATGTCGTCAAAAACGGCGACGCGCTGAAGCAGGTGCCGGACAACAAGCTCTACGTCATCGACCTCAAGGCCAACCCGCCCAAACTGGCGGCGACGCTTACCGTCGGCAAGCAGCCGTCGGGACTGAATATCAGCCCCGACGGCAAGATGGCGCTGGTCGCCAACCGCGGCGATAACACCATCAGCGTGCTCGCGATCAATGGCACCGACGTCAAGGTCACCGACACCCTCACTTTTCCCGACAGCGTCTCGCACGTGATGTTCACGCCCGACGGTAAGCGGGCGCTGGCGGCGCGCTCCGCCGCATCAAAGCTGTCGGTGCTCGATATCGCCGGCGACAAGGTGACCTACAACAAGTTCGATCTGCCGACCGGCCCGTGGCCCTACAATGTGGTGGTCGCGCCCAACGGCAAGCTCGCGCTGCTCAACGAAACCGGCGCCGGCGGCTCGTCGGACGGCAACGTCGACACCACGGCCGTGATCGATCTCGAGGCCAACCCGCCGCGCATCATCGATAAGGTTGCGGTCGGCGACGGTCCGGAGGGACTGGCGATGTCACCAAAGGGCGATCTTGCGGTCGCCGCCATCCTGAACGGCTCCAACAGCCCGAAGGCGTTCTTCTACAGGAAGAACGGCAGCCTCTCGATCCTGAAGATCGACGGCAGCAAGGTGACCAAGGCTGCGGATATCGAGGTCGGCGGATTGCCGGAGGCGGTGCAATTCACGCCCGACGGCAACTACATCCTGGCCGGCAATTACATGGACCAGGACTTCTCGATCCTGAAAGTCGACGGCAGCAAGGTCACCGACACCGGCAAGCGCTTTAAGGTGCCGGGCCATCCGGCATCGGCGCGCATGGGGCATTGAGGGCGGCGGGCTGTTTCCCTCTCCCCTTGTGGGAGAGGGTGCCGAGCGAAGCGAGGCGGGCGAGGGGTCGGTCTCCGCGGAGAGAACCCCTCATCCGGCGCGGACTTCGTCCGCACCACCTTCTCCCACAGGGGGAGAAGGGAAGAAGCGAAGAATCAATTAAACGTCATATCCAGGCATTTCGAAATATCCGAGCCGAGACCGGAGGCGATGGTGATGCAGCCGCGGACTTTCTGCGCTGACGTGTCGGCCGCCCACACCGAATAGCCGCCGGGACCGAAGAACGAATTGGTATTGGGCGGCTCGGTTTCGGTGGCGTCGAACTGGTAATTGGAATCGGTGTCGAAGATGCGGGGCCTTTTGGTGCAGCCGCCATCGGCCTGGACGTTGATCACTTCCTTGTTGTCCCGCGTCAGCGCCAGCGAGACCTGGCAGCGGAAATATTCCGAGGTCTTGACGTTGAAGAGATAAGCGTAGGATTTGCAGGTTGCGGTATTGAGTTTTCCGGCGGCAAGGCCGCGGCTGCAGGAAATTCTCTGGTTGTTGGAGAGCTTGTATTCGTCCGCCTGGGCCACAGGAACCAGCGTCACGAACGACAACGCGACGCCCAAACAAATTTTCATAACCTGGTTCATCCGAATCATCCCCATGACGTATCTTGCAGACACCGGTTCTAAACTGAAAGTGGAACATAGTCGCCAAGCGGCGCGCGGGAAATCACAAAGTCTCACATCGTGTGCGCTGCGGCGGAAATCGATGGGCGGGGATCACCGACGTTCGTCATATTGACGCGGCAATGACGTTCGTGATTTGTTCAAAACGGGACAACTGATTTTTAACGGGGATGGATGATGACGAGATTTTCGACCAAGAGCGTTTTGTTGGTCAGCCTTGTGATGACAGCGGCAATCAGCGCGCTGGCGACTGCGGCCTACGCGCAAGCCGCAGCGCCGACGCCCTGGGTGCTGACCCCGGACATGGGCTACGGCTACGGCAAGGACGGCAAGACGTTTTCCTACAAGATGGGCACCAACAATGCGGGCCTGCTCTTGAAGGGCGCCAAGAAAGTGCCGAAGGGTACGCTGTTCTTCATCGGCCAGAACGGCCAGCTCTACATGCGCACCGGCCCGTTCCTCGAGGGCGACGGCAAGTTCATGTTCGGAGCGGAATAGAGGGGGGCGAGCTCTCAACGCTCGTCGTCCCGACGAACGCCGGGACCCATAACCACTGATGTGAATTCTTGAAGCGAGCTGGAGCCCCAGTCGGGCAAAGCTCGAACATTTGTGGTTATGGGTCCCGGCTCAAGGGCCGGGACGACGATTTAAAACGCCGCGGCGAGCTCCTTGGCGCCCGGCAGATTGCTCATCGAATCCATCCGCGAGTCGGTCACCGCCAATAGCTTAGCCACCGTGTTGTGGTTGATCGCCACCGGATTGCGCTCGTAGCCGCCGCGCTGGAAGAAATTCGAGGTCGGGACCCGCTCGCGCATGGCGAGCGGCATCGTCACCATGTCGAGCCCGGTGCCATCGCCGGTCAAATTCATCATCTCGAGTTCAGCGGCGCTGAGCGGGCGCATATATCCCTTCTCGCGCGCGAAGATCACCGAGGTCAGGAGCTTGTGGGTCTGCAGCATCGGCCCGACGTCGATGTCGAGCACCATCGCGTGCAGCGCCCAGCCCTGCGGCGTATCGCCGATCTTTTCGTGCTGCGCCCACTCGTCCGGCACCGAACGCGCCAGCGCCACCATCTTTTTCAGCACCGCGATCTTGCGGTCCATGGATTGCCGCGCGGCGCCCGACAGGGCTGCCGCCTTCTCCGTCAGCAGCTTTATGAATTCCGGACCCTGCTCGGCGAGCAGTTCGACGGTGTTGGTGGTGAGCAACTGGTTGTAGCCGATCGCGGTCGAGATCGCGCGCGATCCATGAAAGCCCGACTGCGAGGCGTGCGTGCCGTTGCCGCCGGTCTCGAACGCATAGACCCGCACCGCCTGCTCGCGCGTCAACCCCGCAGCGGAGGCGAAGCTTGCATAGGCCCGCTTGAATTCGAGTTCGCTGGTCGGCCGCTGCGGCGTCCACTGGAAATAATCGGCGGCAGCCTTTACGAGATCGGCGACCACGGGAATATATTTGTGCTCGCGGCGGGGCTCGCGCGGCTCCTCGGCCTCGGGCTGCGGGTTAACCGGCCGCTTCGGCCCGGTATAGACCGGCGGCTGGGTCAGCACGTAATCGTCGAGCGCGATCGCCTGGCGCTCGCGCCGCTTGGCGTTGCGGCCGCGGCGTTTGTCGGCGATCGCATTCCAGTAGGCCCCGGCGTCCTCCTCGAACGCCGCGCGCGCCGCGAGATATTCCTTCAGCTTGCGGTGATATTCCGCGATCGCCTGCGGCGAGGCCGCCTGCGCCATCGCTGCCGCAGTGGCCGCAGGCAGCGCGATGGTCTCCGTGGCCAGAGCCTGCGGCACCATCACGAGCAGCGCGAGCGCGAAATAGGGGGAAAAGCGAATCGCATGACGACGCATGGGATTCTCTTAGCAAGCGCTGATGGCCTAAGTCAGCCCCGAAACGCGGCGGATCAAGGCCTACTTCCAGGCGAACACCGGCTGTTCCAGCTCGTTGACCCGGGTATCGCGGCCCGCGAGCACCTCGCGGAACTGGTAGATCAGGGCTGCGGTCGGCGCGTGGATGAGCCGGCCGGCGTGGTGAAACCGGATCACTCGCCGCGTGCTTTCGGGGATGGCGACGAAGTCGAACGCATCGCCCCGTTCGATCTGATCGAGTGCGATGCGATGCACCGAGGCGACCTCCGCCGGGTTCGGCGAGATCGCGGCCTTGGTGCCTGCCCACACCACCACCGGCGTGATGAGATAGCCGGAGCGGGTCGGATACTCGTCGAGCAGGCCCAGGACATCGCCGGGGCCAAGCGCAAGGCCGAGCTCTTCGGCAAGCTCGCGCAAGGCCGCCTCGATGTGAGTCTCGCCGGCGTCGCAGCGGCCGCCCGGCAGCGCCCATTGGCCTCGATGGGCACGCAGGCCAGCGGCACGCAGCGTCAACAACAGCGCCGTGCCGCTCGCGCCATCCTCGGTCTCGACCAGCGCGATCGCGACCGCGGCCCGTTTCAACGCGGGCGCGCCCTCGCTTGCCGGCAGGCGCGTGAACGCCGCGCAGCGCGCCAAAATATTCCGCCGTGTGGCATCGTCGAAGGACCAACCCATCCCGCTTGACTACACCAGGCGGGCGATTGATGAAATGACATGGTCGTCCCCGCGAAGGCAGCGACGACGATGGAGGATGTTGCAAAATGACCGACAAGGCCGCCGCTGCGAGACTGAAAGCCTCCGGCTGGAGCATCGCGGAGACCACCGGATTCCTGAGCCTGGTCGGGCCGTTGTGGGAGCGCCTTGTCGATGGCGAGCTTGAATTTGCTGTTATCACCGAGGACAAGCACCATAACCGCCGGGGCCTCGTGCAAGGCGGGCTTTTGATGACGTTCGCTGACCGCAGCTGCGGCATGACGGCGCGACATGTCTCGGGTAGGCCAACCTTGGCGACGGTGCAGATGGACACCCATTTCGTCGAAGCCGGCAAGATCGGCGAGATTTTGGTGTCCAAGCCGCGGGTGGTGCGCTCGACCCGCAGTCTCATTTTCGTGAGCACCGAGTTGAAGGTCGACAAGCGCTGTATCGCGATGGCCAATGGCGTGTTTAAGATATTGAAGAACGAGTGAGGGGCGAAGCGCCCCCTCCCCCGTCAATTGCGAGCCAACGGGTCGCGCGAACGCGCGCCCGATGACAGGCTCCGCGAAGCAATCCCGCTTTCCATGTCCTGGGGCCAAAGCTGGATTGCTTCGCTGCGCTCGCAATGACGGCCTCAAACGTCTACCTTGTCCGCTCGGCCACTTCCGGAGACCCACCCGATGCAATACCGCAACCTCGGCCGCAGCGGCCTGAAGATTTCGCCGATTTGCCTGGGCACCATGATGTTCGGCGGCCCGACCGACGAGGCGACCTCGGCGCGGATCGTGGCCAAAGCGCGCGAGGCCGGTGTCAATTTCATCGACACCGCGGATGCCTATAATGGCGGCAATTCCGAGCAGGTGGTCGGCCGCGCCATTTCCAACAACAGGCATAACTGGGTGCTCGCGACCAAACTCGCGAACCCGATGGGGGAGGATCCCAACCGCGGCGGGCTGTCGCGGCGCTGGGTGCTGGAGGCGGCCGATGAAAGCCTAAGACGGCTCGGCACCGACTACATCGACATCTATTATCTGCACAAGGAGGACCATTCCACACCGCTCGACGAAACCATGCGCGCCATGGGCAAACTGATCCAGCAGGGCAAGGTGCGCTATTTCGGCGTCTCGAATTACCGCGCCTGGCGCGTCGCCGAAATCTGCAACATCTGCGACCGCCTCGGCATTCCCCGCCCGGTGGTCAGCCAGCCCTATTACAACGCCATGAACCGGATGCCCGAGGTCGAGCATTTTCCGGCCTGCCATTTTTATGGCCTCGGCATCGTGCCCTATAGCCCCTTGGCGCGCGGCGTCTTGACCGGCAAATACAGCCCCGATGCCGCACCCGACAAGGAGACGCGAGCCGGCCGCAACGACAAGCGCATGATGCAGACCGAGTGGCGGCCGGAATCGCTAAAGCTCGCGCAACAGCTAAAACAGCACGCCGAGGCAAAAGGCATCACCGCCGGACAGTTCGCGGTGGCCTGGGTCTTGAACTCCGCGTTCGTGTCGGGCGTGATCGCCGGCCCCCGCACCGAAGCGCAATGGGACGACTACATCCGCGCGCTCGACTATCGCTTCACCGCCGAGGACGAAGCGCTGGTGGACCGGCTGGTGGCAAGCGGTCATCCCTCGACGCCGGGATTCAATGATCCGGCATATCCAATCGAGGGACGGAAGGCGCGGACCTCAGCTTGAAGAGGGTTCCCCCCGTCGACCAGGCAGTATCGCAGCAAGCAGCGCCGGAGACGAACGGCCGTCGGCGCGCAAGGCCCAGAGCCGCATGGCCTCGATATCCGGCGCGAGGTAGCGGTCGGTTTCGAGGAAGGCAACTTTTCCGCGGATGGCCGCGAACTCGGCCTCGACGAGCGGTGAGCTTTTCAGCGGGCGCCTCAATTCGAGGCCCTGCGCCGCGGCCATCGCTTCGATACCGACCACGACCGCGGTGTTGTTCACCATGTCGCCCAATCGACGCGCCGCGTAAGTCGCCATCGAGACGTGATCTTCCTGATTGGCCGACGTCGGCAGGCTGTCGACACTTGCCGGGTGGGCCAGCGACTTGTTCTCGGAGACCAGCGCCGCGGCGGTGACCTGCGCGATCATGAAGCCGGAGTTGAGCCCGCCGTCCCGCACCAGGAACGGCGGCAGGCCCGATAAGGCGCTGTCGACCAATAGCGCGATGCGTCTTTCCGCCATTCCACCGATCTCTGCGATCGCGAGCGCCAGGATGTCAGCGACAAACGCCACCGGCTCGGCGTGAAAATTGCCGCCGGAGATCACCTCTCCGGTCTCGGCAAACACCAGCGGATTGTCCGACGCCGCATTGGCCTCGATCTCGAGGACCCGCGCCGCGTGCGTCAAATTATCGAGGCATGCGCCCATTACCTGCGGGATGCAGCGGATCGAATACGGATCCTGCACCCGTCCGCAATCGGCATGAGAGGGGACGATCTCGCTGCCTTCGAGCAGAGCAGACACCGCGGCCGCAACCGCGATCTGCCCCGGCTGGCCTCGCGCCTTGTGGATCCGCGCATCGAAGGGTTTGATCGAACCCATGATGGCTTCGAGCGAAAGCGCCCCCGAGATCAAGGCCGACGCGAAGACATCTTCGGCGCCGAACAGGCCGGCGAGCGCGAGCGCGGTCGATACCTGCGTGCCATTGAGCAGGGCCAATCCCTCCTTGGCGCCCAGCACAAACGGTTTGAGCCCCGCCCGCGCCATGGCCTCAGTCCCGCTCACGACTTTTCCATCGGACGTATAAGCTTCGCCTTCGCCGATCAGCACGCACGCGAGATGGGCAAGCGGCGCCAGGTCGCCGGACGCTCCGACCGATCCTTTTGCCGGGATGCGCGGCGTGATGCCTGCGTTGAACAGGGCAAGCAGCGCATCGACCAGCGCCGGTCGTACGCCGGAATGCCCGCGCGCCAGGCTCACGATTTTTGTCGCGAGCACCAATCGGACAACTGCAGGCGCTAATGGTTCGCCGGTGCCGACGCTGTGCGAGAGCACCAGATTGCGTTGCAGTTGGGCCAGCTGGTTGTTGCTGATGCGCGTGCTGACCAGTTTACCAAAACCGGTGTTGATCCCGTAGACCACCTTGTTGTTGTCGACGATGTCCGAAACTGTGGCCTCTGCGGCCTGCATGCGCCCGGTCGCCGAAGCATCCAGCGCGAGCGCCACGTCGCCGGCATGGATGCGCCGGAGCAGCGCGAGATCGACATCGCCCGGCGTCAGGATAGCCGTACTCCCGGCGGGATTGGTTGGGGTCATGCGAATCGCCCACGCAAATGCCAGGCGAATTATAGCAGAAGCTCGTGCTCACCCGGCCGGGGTCGTCAGCGGATTAGGCAACATATACGCGTGATGTCCGTGTTTGCGCGGGCAAGCATGACTGAGGTTGCTATGGGAACAAAGGCAGATGGTGCCCAGGGCGGGTTGTCCCCCGAACTCCGCAACGCAAGCAAATTCAACAATTTAACGCCACCCACGATTGGGCCGTTGTGCCAAACAAATGTAATGCTGTCGATTGGATGGTGATGTGCCGCCAACTACTGTAGGCACGCGAATATTCGACGCCGATCCGGATGCTCTAGTCGTCGGTATGGTCTGGCGGCAGGTCGGTTTCAGGGTCGAGCCGCCAGGGGGGATCGGTGGTGAAGAAATTCGCAGCAGGCATGATTGGAGAGACAGCCGTGTTGATCGCATCCGAGGCCGCAGCTCAAGACTTTGTCATCGAGGAAACGACCGTCGCCGGCATTCAGCAGGCGCTGCGGACCAATGCCAGGACGGGGCGCCAGATCGTCCAAGCCTATCTCGATCGGATTGCCGCATACGATCACAAAGGTCCAGCGTTCAATTCGATTCTGACGCTGAATCCGAAGGCTCTTGCGGAGGCGGACCGGCTCGACGCCGAACGAGCGACTGGAGCGCCGGTAGGACCGCTGCATTGTGTGCCGCTGGTGCTCAAGGAAAACTACAACACCGCCGATCTGCCGACCACAGGCGGCTCGGCGTCGCTTGCCGGAATGCAGCCGCCGGCGGATGCCTTCGTGGTCGCCAAGCTGCGCAAGGCTGGCGCGATCATCCTCGGCAAGTCCAACATGCACGAATTCGCGCTATCCGGCACGACCGTGAGCTCGCTCGGCCGCCAGACGCTTAATCCCTATGACCTGACGCGAACGCCCGGAGGCTCGAGCGGCGGAACGGGTACGGCCGTGGCCGCAAACCTGGCACTCGCGGGCACCGGCAGCGACACGGTGAACTCGATCCGGTCGCCCGCTTCGGCCAATGCCCTGGTCGGTATTCGTCCAACCAAGGGTCTTTTGAGCCGTGCCGGGATCGTGCCGGTCTCTGAAACCCAGGACGCGATCGGGCCAATCACGCGCACGGTTGCGGACGCGGCGCGGCTTCTGGAGGTCATGGCGGGGTACGATCGGAACGATCCCTCGACGGCATGGAGCTTCGGCAACACACCAACCAGCTATGTCCAATTCCTCAAACCGGATGGCTTGCGCGGGGCCCGCATTGGCCTCCTCAAGACACTGCTCGGGAGCGGTCCCGAGCACCGGGAGGTGAACAGCGTGATCGCCGCGGCAATGGCTGCTTTGAAGAGCGCGGGAGCCGAGTTGATCGAGCTGGACGCCCCTGCTCTGGATGCCGGCAGGCTCAATGCCGACAATGACGTCCAGAAGTATGAGTTCAAGACGCTGTTGAACGCCTATCTCGCTGCTATCCCCCATGCGCCAGCAAAGTCACTCGCCGAGATCATCGCGTCCGGCAAGTTTCACAGGCCTTCGCTGGAGAAATTCCTGTCCAGCGCGGAAAGCTTCGCGAACGGCCTGGAGGAGCCGGACTACAAGGAACGGCTGCTTCGAAACCAGCGCACAAGGCAGGTACTGATTTCGGTTTTCGCCGAGCACAAACTCGACGCCCTGGTCTATCCACTCCAGAAGCGGCTGGTCGTGCCGTTGACCGAACTTGATCAAGCCGACCGCAACGGTATTCTCGCCTCAGTTACCGGGTTTCCGGCCATCACCGTACCAGCTGGTTTCTCGCCGCCGACCGCCACAGCCCCGCTGGGCGTGCCGGTCGGAATGGATATTCTGGGAAAGCCCTGGAGCGAGGGGCGCTTGATCGAGCTGGCTTACAGCTTCGAGCAGCAGGTCCACATTCGCAAGCCGCCGGGCAGTGCGCCCGCGCTGCTCAGGCAATGATTTTTTTGCCCGGCGTCCCCGGGCTTTGTGGCGCAAGCCGGCTCGGTGGACCAATCAGTACCACCCGCGCTTTACGCCGGCCCCGAGCATCTCATCGTAGAGATCGATGCGGCGGTCGCGCAGAGGCTGATTGAAGCTGTTCAGCACGCGCTTCCGGCGGGCATCCGACAGGTTCAGTTCGGCGTAGATGATTTCCTCTTCCGTTTTGCTCGCAGGACCCGCGAGCGGGAACCCGGTATGGCTGACGATCAGGCTGCATCCCAGAAACGGCTGGTCGCGCTCCACGCCCACGCGGTCGGCGGCGGCGACATACATGCTGTTGGAATGTGCGCCGCCCATCGCCAGGATATTCGCCATGACCAGCGTGTTCGCGGGCTGGTCCGGCATGGGAACCCAGTTGGTTGGCACGCAAAGGATGTCTGCGCCTTGCAGCGCCGCCAGCCGATAGGTTTCCGGAAACCAGCCATCGTAGCAGATCGCTACCGCCATTCGGCCGAACTCAGTCTTCCATACGGGGACGCCGAGATCGCCGGGTTCGAAGAACAGGTTCTCCGCGCCCCATAGATGCACCTTTCGATAGGTGCCGATGAACCCGTCAGGCCCGACGATCGCGGCGCTGTTGTAGAGCGCGTCGCCCGCTCGCTCGCAGATGCCGGCAACGATCACGGCGCCGTGCCGGCGGCCCGCTTCCAGCCAGGCCTCAGACGTCGGCCCATCAGGCACCGGCTCGGCCAGCGTGAAAGCCTCGTGCCGCGATGCAAAGACATAGCCGGAATTGCACAGCTCGGGGAGCACGATCAGCCGTGCGCCGTTGCCTGCGGCCTCGGCGATCTTGTCCAACGAGCGCGCCACATTGGCTTTCTTCTCGCCGATCTTGGGCTCCATCTGGATACAGGCGACCGTGATCGGGCTTTCAGCTTGCATTGCACGACTCCGTTGCGATCTCAAAGTTTGGGGTGCATGTCTTTCCAGCCATGCCCGCGCTCATACGCGTCGGCGGCGCGGATCAGGGTCATCTCGTCGAAGGGGCGGCTCGCGAGTTGCAGGCCGATCGGCAGTCCGGCGCTATCGAACCCGCAGGGCAGCGATATCGCGGGCAACCCAGCCAAATTCCAAGGGTAGGTCAGCCGCCACGAAGCAGCGAGCACGCTCTCGTCCTGCGCTCCGACGCGAACCGTCCATTCCCCGATCGGCCATGCGGTGAGTGGGCAGGTGGGCCCGATAATCACGTCCACGTCGGCAAAGACCTTGGCGAGATCATCGATCAGCACACGGCGGAGCTGTTCGGCTTTGAGGTAATCCGGCCCGGTGACCAAGCGGCCCATCTCAACCAAAGTGCGCACGTCGTCGGTGAAGCCGGTCACCGCCCCGCTGGCCAGATTGCGGCTGTGGTAAGCCGTAGAAGAGGACAGCTCGATCGCAAAGATCGCTCCAAGACCAAAGGCAAGGATCGGCAGCTCGAATTCAACGATCTGGGCCCCGACGTCGCGGTAGAAGCGGATCGCGGCCTCGATGGCCGCATCGACATCGGGCTGATTGTTGCCGAACATGTGGTTGCGGCAGATGCCGACCCGAAGATCGGCGATGGGCTGGCCAAGCGCCGCCGTAAAATCCGGAACGTCGGTGCGCGCCGAGCCCGGATCTTCCGGATCGTGACCGGAAATAGCGTTCAGGGCATAGACGCTGTCGGCGACAGTATAGGAGAGCGGCCCGGCATGGTCGAGCGACCAGCTATGGGGAACGATGCCGGCGCGGCTCACCCGGCCGAAGGTCGGCTTCAGCCCGACCGTGCCGCACAAGGAAGCCGGGATGCGGATCGATCCACCGGTGTCCGAACCCATCGCCACAGGCACGATCCGCGCGGCGACGACAGCGCCCGATCCCCCGCTCGAGCCGCCAGGAACGCGGCTCAGATCCCAAGGGTTCTTCGAGGGCGGCGTTACATTGCCCCATGCGAATTCGTGCATCCGCGTCTTGCCGACGATGATGGCGCCGGCTTCGCGCAGCTTCGCGACGACCGCCGAGTCCTGCCTGGCGAAGTGCACGCCGGGGGCATCGGTACCGGCGCGGCTCGGCATGTCCGCGGTAAGGTAGTTGTCCTTGACCGCCACAGGCACGCCGTGCAGAGGTCCGCGCCACCGGCCCTGAGCGATTTCGCGATCTGCCGCCGCAGCCTGGGCGCGGGCATCCTCGGCGAGGCACACGAAGCTTTCCAGCTTGCGATCGAGCATTGCGATGCGGTCAAGCGCATTCTCGAGGAGATCGATGCTTGTCAATTTCCCCAAGCGAAGATCGGCCGACAGCTCCGCAATGGGGCGCGTGATTGGATTTTCGTGCATTGTCGACCTCAGTCCTGCTGGCTCGCCGGCACCGGCGAGAAAACCACCGCCGGATGAACATCTGTCAGATCGAGGCTTCGCAGCTTTGCGATTTCTTGAGCCATGGGCTGGAAGGCGGCGAGAACCGCAGATCTTCGCTCCTCTTCAAGCTGGATTCCCAGCGCCTCAACAAGCATCTCCAACTCGTTCATCGTCATCCTCCCGATTGTCTCTCACCCCGGCTCCCGCCGCCTTCCGGCCGATCCGGGGGTGAGCGCAGCAGCATTTGCGTGGCCACCGCCTGCCGGAGCTGCCCGGTCTGCGGACATCGGGCAACGATGGAGAATGTGTTCGCTTCACGTCTCAAAAAATCACACCCGCAGTTGATCCTGGACACGTGCGGCAGCAAGCTCGTCGCCGGCCACGCCATCATCGGCGATCTCGCCAATCTTCAGCACCGCGTACCGGTCGGCCATGGAGAACGCGAACGGCACGTTCTGCTCCACGACGAAGATCGCCGTCCCGGTGCGCTTGCGCTCGGCCAACAAAATCTCGGTCAGGCGCTGGATCATGGACGGCTGCAACCCTTCCGAGATCTCGTCGATCAGCATGAGGCGAGGCGAGCCCAGCAGTGCGCGGCAGACGATCAGCATCTTCTGCTCGCCGCCACTGAGGGTGCCGGCCTTCTGGCTCAGACGCTTCCCGACGATGGGGAAGTATTCGCTGACACGGGCCAACCCTTCGGCAAAGCCCCGATCGTCGCGGAGGCCGAGCCGGAGATTGTCCTCTACTGTCAGGTCCTGGAACAGCGTCTGCTCCTGGGGGGTGTAGGCAATGGCCTTGCGCGCGATCAAATGGGTGGGCAGGCCCGTGACGTCCTCCCCGAACAGCTTGATCCTTCCCCTCTTGGCCGGGAGGAAGCCGAGTACCGTCTTGAGGAGAGTGCTCTTGCCCATGCCGTTCTTGCCAAGCAGGGCAAAGATTTCGCCGGGCCGGATGCTGAGCGAAACATTGCGCAGGACGACGGCTTCGCCGTACCCGCTGCTGAGATCGGCAATGTCGAGGACGGTCGGGCTCACGGCGCCGGCTCCCGATGCGCGCCGCCCGCATAGATCGTCCGCACGAGCTCGGAGCCGACCACCTCGGCCACCGAGCCGTCCAGCAGCACCTTGCCCTGATGCAGCACGATGATGCGGGTGGAGATTTCGCGCACGAAGTCGAGGTCGTGCTCGATGATGAGCGTGCAGAGCCCCTCGCGCCGGACGAGGTCGACCAGGATACTGCCGATCAGCGTGCGCTCGGGCTTGGTGAGGCCGGCAGTCGGCTCGTCAAGCAGCAGTACGCTTGGCTCCAGCGCCAGCACCATCGCCAGCTCCAGCGCGCGTTTCATGCCGTGGGACAGATGTCGGCACTCGATCGCCAGCTGCCGGTCGAGGCCAGTTGCGGTGATGACGCGGCGGGCGCTGTCAGGCAGCGCGAGCGTCGGCGCATGGCTCAGCATGCGCGTTCCGTCCAGCCGGTAGCGGGCGAGGCGCAGGGATTCGGCCACCGTCAGAGTTTCGAAAAGGCTGGTGGTCTGGAAGCTTCGACCGATACCGAGGCCAACGACACCTTGGGGGGGAGTGCGCGCGATGGTGTGTCCGAAAACCGCGACCGTCCCGCCGGTGCGCTCATAACCGTCCGAGAGGCAACGCATGAGAGTGGTCTTGCCCGCGCCGTTCGGGCCGATGATGCCCAACAGCTCGCTGCCCAGCGCCTTAAACGCCACTCCTTCGAGTACTTTAAGGCTGCCATAGGCGCAGGCCAGATCCGCGACGTTCAAGGCGGGTGCATCCGAGCCGGTGCCGGCGCGGCGTCCCTCCGGGGCTTCAATGAGTGCCGGGACCGCGACGTACGGCGCAGCATCCCGGCGGGTGGCAGCCGACCACAGGCGCCGCAGGCCAGTCTTGAGCACGGGTACGATCCCCTGCGGCAGCGCTACGATCACCACAACGAAGATCGAACCGATGATCAGCTTCCAGACATACGGCAGATTGCCGGACAGGTAGGCGCTGATCACGTCGATGGCGATCGTGCCAAGCACCGGGCCGATCAGCGTTCCACGCCCGCCGAGCGCGACCCACATCACCAGTTCGGTGCCGAACACGAAGCTCCCGATCTCCGGCGCGACGACCACCGTATACCCGGCATAGGCATAGCCGGCGACCGAGGCGATCATTGCCATGACCACCATCAGCAGGATTTTGACCCGCGGCGCATTGATCCCGAGATAGGTGCAGCGCTGTTCGTTCTCGCGGATCGCGATCAGCAACCGGCCGAAATCGCTGTTGACGAAGAACCAGGCCGCCGTCGTCAGCACCACGAGGCCGATGCCGCAGATCGTGAACCAGGCTTCCACCGACAGGTCGAAGGTGTTGTAGCCCACGAGCCCGCTGGATGAGCCGGTAAAGGTTCCGCCGGAGTAGAGGACCTGCACGAGGATGATCGGCAGCGCCAGCGTTACGATCGCGACATACAGCGGCGAGGCGCCGTGGAAGAACGAAATCCAGCCGGTTATGAACGCCACCACCGCCGAAACGGCCAAACCGGCCAGCAACGCCAGCACCGCGGTTTGTGGCGAGAAGTCCATATAGGTGAAGGCGATGCCGGCAGCATACGCCCCGATTCCGAAAAACGCGGCCTGACCGAAGGTGAGGATGCCGGCATAGCCCCAAAGGATATCGACCGTCAGCGCCGTTGCGGCGTAGAGGAAAGACCGCACAAGGATGTTGACGGTGTAGGAATCGAGGAAATAAGGCCCTGCGACGACCGCCACGATGCACAGCCCAGCGATCGACCCGGCAGGCACGAGCCGGCCGGAAATGGCCCGCCGGGGCAGAGTCGCGGGCGTGGTAGTGAGGTCAGCCATGGCCGAACCCCGCCGGCCGAATGCGCAGGAGGAGGGCTGCCAGAACCACGATGGTCAGTCCGCCGATCACCGGGCTGATGAAGGTGGAAACCAGCACCTGCGCCCCTCCAAGCGTCAGCGCCGCGGTTGCAAGACTTGCGAGCGATACTGACGACACGAGGACCAGCATGAACGCGTTGACCAGCCAGGGCACGCCCATATTCGGATCGACGCTGGAGAGAGGCGTGATCAGCGCACCGGCGAGGCTCGCAAGCCCGGCCCCGATGCAGAACGTGACGAAGCGCACATGGCCGCTATTGATGCCGAGCCCCCGCGCGAGCGGTTCGTTCATGATCACCGCGCGCGCCTCGAGGCCTAGCCGGGTTGCATTCAGGAGCGCTGCAATGCCGCCCGCCACCGCCGCCGCCGCCAGGATGAGAAAGAGACGATACAGGGAATAAGTCTCTCCAAGCACGCTGGTGGCCCCTGTGATCGGCGTCTGCACAAACTGAATCTCGCGGCCAAAAACGATCGTGATGAGCTGGCCGATGATGATGCCGAGACCCCAGGTCGCCAGGATTGCATCGAGGGGCCGATCGTAAAGTGGACGTATGACGAAGCGTTCGACAACGGCTCCCATCACGATCCCGGCCACGACCGCCGCCGGATAGGCGAGCCATGCGTTCCAGCCAAGCTGCGTCACCACGAGTCCCGAATAGCCGCCGATGGTGAGAAAGCCGCCATGGGCGAAATTCACGATTTTCAACACCCCAAGGATGATGAGAAGCCCGGACGCGACGGCAAACAATATTGCTGCGGTCGTGACGATGTCCAAAACAAGCGCTGTCATGCCGGTCTCCGCGCGGCTTCGATGCCGCCGAAGAGAGCAATGAACCTCCGCGGCGCGTCGGGGAAATGGGGGAGACTGGCACCGCTCATGAGCACACGCAATCGTCCGCGACAAAGCCGCGACTGCGGCTCAGGTAACTCGCCGCTGTTGCGGGGGTCACCTGAGAAATGGAAGCTCGTTGTTCTGACCCGGTCAGAGCTTCGGGCACTGCTCACCCGGACTGACGTTCGGGAAGCTCTTCACGATCTTCACGGAGCCGTCAGCCTGCACTTGACCGAGATACATCGTGAGCGGCGCATGGCGCTCGGCGTTCATCTGCACCTTGCCGCGAGGACCATCGAATGACACTTCGGCCAGGGCCGCGATGACCGGCTCGGCGGTGGTGGTTTTCGCCTTTTCGACGGCCGCTTTGTAGAGATAAACCGCATCGTATTCCGGCACGGAAAGGTCGTTGGGCGTGAGCAGCTTGTCCCCGAACTTCGCCTTCATCGCCGACATGAATTTTTTGTTGGCGGACGTATCGATATTGGTGAGGAAGGATGCGGAAATGAACACGCCGTCCGCATCGGCCGCCATGGTCTTGGCCGTGCCCTCGTCCACGCTGAGATTGCCGACAGGGGCTTTCATCCCGGCTGCCTTGTACTGCTTTTGCAAGGTGACGTTCGGAGCACCGCCGGCGGTTGAGAAGATCACGGCGTCCGGGTTGGCACTTCGCATCTTGGAGATGATTGCGGTCCAGTCGGTCGCGTCCATCGGCTGATATTCGTCACCGACGACCTTGCCGCCTTTCTTCTCGATGTAAGCCTTGGTGAAGGCCAGCATTCCGCGTCCGAACGCATAGTCGCTGCCTACCAGGAAAAAGGTCTTCGCCTTGTACTGGTCCATGAAATGATCGACGATGGGGCCCACCATCTGCTCGGGGACCGCGCCATCGGCGTAGAGATATTTGTTGCAGGAGCGGCCCTCATAGAGAGACGTGTAGATGTAGGGGACCTTGCCACGCGATACGACCGGCAGCATGCCGTTACGAGCGGCGCTCGTCTGCATCGAAATCAGCGCATTGACTTTCTTCTGAAAAATCAGCGAGTCGGCGGCTTTCTGAGCGCCGGCCGCGCCCGAGCCGTCATCGGCAACCTCCAGCTCCACCTTTTTGCCGAGAATGCCGCCAGCCGCATTGATCTCGTCAACGGCCAATTCGGCTGACTGCACCACCGACGGTGCGACCACGCTGTTGGCTCCGGAAAGCCCCGTGGGTATTCCGATTTTTATGACTTCTTGAGCCTTCGCCCCCAGGCTCGGCACCAGCGCCAGCGCAAAAATGACGGCGCCTGTTCCCAACTTTGAAAACATCGCATTTGAACGCGCATGATTTGTCATAGCCCTGAACTCCCCGCGTAAGCAAAAATGCCAAACAAAACATTACTGCGCCTCGAACGAGCAGCAAGGAGAAATAAGCGACGGGATTGCGCGAAATTTGGCCTGCGCAGGTCTTTATGTCGCTTGCGCTGACATAAAGTCAGCCGGCCTGGCGCACCGTTTTCATTTCACCGCCTGGAACGAAGATTTTCCGATCACGCCGGCGCCACGCGGTCTTTCAGTGCGTCCATATGGCCGCACAAAGAAATTGCAGCCAGACAAATGCGAACGTGCCCCTCCTGCACGCGGGAGCGCGATACGGCAAGGTCTCCAAGTTCTCGAAGTGTCGGGATGCCCCGGCAATTTCGGCCGAGCATGCTTCAGCGATTAACCCGAACGGAAGCAAAGTGTCCGGTGAGCGCGCCGCCACATTTTTCCGCGGCAATACGGCTCGCTCGCATCTGATCGCGCGCCCTCTCATCGGCGGTCCGAGGGGCCGTCGCTTTCCGCGTACGCCTCTCCTCCGGCGCATCGTCATCAGGCGTCCGCAACCGTTCAAGCAGGTTACTCACCAAGCCGCGCAATCGCAGGTTCTCCGACACCAGATCTTTCATCTGCCTCACCGCCGGAACGTGGAGACCGCCGAACTGGCGGCGCCAGCGGTAGAAGGTGCGTGGGGTGATGCCGGCGGCCTCGCAAATCTCCGCAACTGGAACGCCGGCGCTGGCTTCCCCAAGCAGTTGGAGGATTTCGTTTTGCGTGAATCGGGAACGCCTCATTGGATGCTCCGTCTCTGAGTGTCTCTGTAGCGCGATACAAGATCCGGGGATTCGGGTCTGTTGTCGCAATGGTCCCTCGCGCGATTGATGGCGCGACGATCAATCCATAAGCCAAGTATACCTCAGCCACGGCGATCCCCTCACGCCGATCTGCAACACATGGCCATTGCGCGGGGATGAGCCGGGTGTGACCATCAGCCCTTCTGTCCTCCGCCGGAGCCCACTTATGCCGCGTCGCCACGAGATACCCAGTACTCCCGACAACATGGTATGGGGATACCTTGATAGCAGCACGCCGCACATCCTGGAAGTGAGCTCGGGCGACACGGTCACGCTGCATAGTTTCCCGTCCGGAGGAAAGGAGACCCTGCCGGACGATCTCAACCTGGTCCCGAGCGATTATCTTGCCGCGCTCGAAACGCTGCCGCCCGGCCCCGGCTCGCATTTCATCACGGGACCCATCTATGTCAGAGGCGCCGCTGTCGGCGACGCGCTGCAGATCGACATTCTCGACGTGAAGGTTCGACAGGACTGGGGGTTTGTATCGATACTGCCGCTGTTGGGCACGTTGCCGGACGAATTCACCGACTATGAAACCATCCATCCGAGAATCGACAGGGAACGCAACGTCTGCATTATGCCCTGGGGAAGCGAGATTCCGCTCGAGCCGTTTTTCGGGATCATCGCCACCGCGCCACCGCCGAGCTGGGGCCGTTGCGGGTCGCCGGTTCCACGCGCCTTCGGCGGCAACATGGACAACAGGGAACTGCGCGCGGGGACTACCCTGTACCTGCCCGTCTTCAATGAGGGAGCGCTGTTTTTCGCCGGTGACGGTCATGCCGTGCAGGGCGATGGCGAAGTGTGCATCACGGCGCTTGAGACGGGCGTGACAGGAACGTTCCGTCTCACCGTGCGCAGGGATATGGAGTTGCGATGGCCCTTCGCCGAAAGCGCGACACACCTCATGTCAATCGGCCTTGACGAGGATCTCGATGACGCGGCTAAGCAGGCCGTCAGAGAAATGGTCAAACACGTCTGCGCGCGCACCAATCTCACTCGCAACGAGGCTTACATGTTGTGCTCTCTCGCCGGCAACTTGCGCGTGACGCAGCTCGTCGACGGCAACAAGGGGATCCACATGCTTCTGCCAAAATCGCTTTTGTAGATAGAACTGCGAACTCTTATGTTATTGAAATTACATTAGAATTCTACCCGCAATCATCGCCCGATGCTGCAGCTGAAGGGGCAGGTCAGTCGGATCGGCCCCGCGCCGAGACGGTGGGATCCGTGGGATTCGGGCCAGCCGGGAGCGCATCTACCGGCCGAGAATGTTTGGCTCAATCTCGAGCACGGTCAGGGTTGGCCTGCCGAGCGGAAGATCGCGATGGTGATCGGCCGGCCCTTGCTGAAGTTGAATGCCTCGAGGAGCGGTCCGCGTCCGTAGCGCAGCCCAATCGCCTCTGCGCGCTGGGCAAAGGCGCCCTCCTGATGCGTTTCGATGAAGGCAAAACGGCAGTCGCCTTCGCGCAGGAAGTCTGCCGCTCCTGACCCATCGGTGAGAAGGGTTTCGGTGCCGGCGAGAAAGACCAGGCTCGGCTCTTCGTAGCCGGCGCTGGCGGCGACCGGATGCGTGCAACCGGACTCGCGCAGCACGCCTGCGAGCGCCACGCTCGGGAACAGCGGGCCAAGCGTCGGCAGGATGATCGAATAAATGCCGATACCCACCAGCACCGTTGCCGCCATGGCGCGCGTAAGTGCTCGCTCGGCGCCGTCGTCATCATACCATCGCCAAGCCAGGAAACCGCAGACGATCGCAGCGGCGAAGAACGGCCAAGCGGCAAGGACGGGGTCGTGGTCAATCACGATCGCGCCTGCAACCGCGGTGATGCTGAGGAGAATCGGGGCGACGAACCACCAGATGATGTTCCATTTGAGCCAGTGCCGCTGGAACAGCACTTTCGCCTCGACCGCTCCGGCGGTGAGGATGGCGATGGCTGGATACAGTGGCATCACGTAATGTGGCAGTTTGGTCATGGACAGTTCAAACACAAGCCATGAGGGCACCAGCCATGCCAAGAGGAAGCGAATGGCTGCCTCTCGCCGCCTGGCCCATATCGCTGGTGCCGCCAATCCCGCCAGAATACAGCCGGGAAAGAAGGTCGCAAAAAACAGGACGACATAGTATCCCGGCGGCCCGCCGTGACTTTCCTGGGAATTCGCAATCTTGCCCAGAGTATCGTGGACCACGGAATCAAGGAGGAAGGCGTTCCCTGCGCGGGCGTAGATCGCGATGAACCACGGTAAGGCGAGAACGACAAGCCACGCGACACCGTAAAGCGGGCGAAGCTCTTGAAGCCAGCGTACGGAGCGATCGATGATCGAGAGTGTCGCCGCGGCGAGGCCAACGATCATGACGATCACGAGCCCCTTTACCAGAATTCCGGCCGCGAATGCGGTCCAGAAAACCGTAAGCAACGCCCATCCAGGTCGCGCGATCTTGTCGTCCCGCGAGAATAAATAGGCGCGCGCCAGCACCGACATCGCGGTAACTACTGTAAAGAGCAGCATGGCATCGGCTCTGGCGAGCCGGGCTTCGGCGCCGAGCAGGATCGAGCCCGCCATCATCAACGCGGCCAGCACCGCGCCGCGCCGTTCGACAAAGGCGAGTGCGCACCAGTAGGTTGCCAACACGGCACCGGCGGCGCCGAAGAGCGACGGCAGCCGGTAAAGCCAGATGGTGGTACGCGCATCCGGAACGCCGAACGCTTCAACCGTCTTCACCACGGCCGCCTGCAGCCAGAACATGCCGATCGGTTTTGTGTAATGCGCCTCGCCTTGGAAGCGGGTGTCGACATAGTCGCCGCTTTCGATCATCTGCTTGGCTTTTTGGGCAAAATGCGGCTCGTCGCGATCGATCGGCGGAATCCGGAACACGCCGGGCAGGAAAGCGATCAGCGAAGCTGCGACCAGTACAAAAACCGCCCGCCGGTTCGAACTCGCGGCAAAATCGAAAACCGAGGCAAGGCCCTTTGTCGGCCAGAAGGTCCGCGGCAGCGCATAAAGCCGAGAGCGCAGTTGCGCTGCATTAAACAAGGTCGGCCTCTCGTTGGGCGAACTGTTTCGGTTGGTGTTGCGCCAGGACATCCTCACGCGCGAAGCGGTAGTACCGGACCGCACCTTCGAACGGCACGTCCCGCATAACATGCTGCAGCCGGCGCAATGCGATCAGATTCCAGTAGATCTTCTTGATCATTAAATTGCGAGGGGACCGAGATTCCCTGTACTCCATGGGAACCTCGACCAGGCGCTTGCAGTTGCGCATGGCGCGCAGAACCAGCTCGGTGTCGAACTGGCCGCGATCGAGCTCGCATTTCGCTATGATCGCATTGAGCGACTCGCGATTGAGCAGCTTCGGCCCGTGCGTATCCGTCCCGCTGTAGCGAAACAACACCTGCAGGGCGGCGTTCAGGCCGGCACTCAGAAGCCTGCGGTACGGCTGCTGAAAATTCAACGTCGGGTCGGCGCGCTTCGAGGCAATGAAGAGGTCGTATTGGTGGCGATTGTTCCAGGCCCAGGTCATGAACGGAAGGTCCCACTGCTCGATGTCGAGCATGTAGACCCATTTAGTTGTTGTGGCGCGCAGGCCTGCCTTGAGCGCAGCACCATAGTTCGGCTTCTCAAGATTGACCACGCGAGAGCGCGGCCAACGCGCGACAATATGCCTGAGCAAGGCCGGGGTTCCGTCGCTGCTGCCGTTATCGACAAGGATGTAAAGCCAATTGTCCGGGCCGAGCATGTTATCGAGATGGTTCGCCAGCGCCTCGGCGTTCGCCATCAAAATGGATTGCTCATTGAAGACCGGGATTACGATCGAGACCGGCAGTTCCCCGGCGGCTGATATCCCCGATGACACTTTTGTCAGCATCTCTACTCTCACGCACGATCCAATCAGCCGCTGTCAATCCGAGGCGGACAAAGCCTGCTGCCGCTCCCAGATATCGCGGTGCTCCAGATACCAGTTCCACGTTGTCTGCAAGCCAGCTTCAAGGTCCGTTGGAGCATTATAACCGAATTCGCGGGCCGCTTTGGCGACATTACACCAAGTCGCGTGAACTTCGCCGCTGCGGCGAGCTTCGTAACGAACCTGGAAATCGCGTCCGGAAACCTTCTTGAGCGTTGCGACCAGCGTGCGGAGCGTTGTCGGCTGTCCGCAGCCGAGCTGGTAAACGCCGGTGAGCTGCCGCTTGAGCGCCGCTTCGATGCCGCGCACCAGATCGCCAACGTAAAGGTAATCGCGCTGCTGGGTGCCGTCACCGTAGATAACGAGCGGCTGCTCGCGAATGATGCTCTTGATAAAGGCGGCTACCACGCTCTTTTTGTGCGCCGAGCGCGGACCGTAGATGTTCGAAAAGCGCAACGTCACGCATGAAAATCCATAGGCGCCGGAAAAGGCCGAGCAATAGCCCTCCACGGCAAGCTTGGAGGCGCCGTAGGGAGAGAGTGGAGAAGGTGCCATCTCTTCCGAGATCGGCGGTGCTGCTTCGCCAAGCAGGGCGCCACCGGTCGAAGCATTGATGATGTGGCGAACGTTTGCGGCGCGGGCCAATTCGAGCAATCGGAATGAACCAGCAACGTTGACTTCGAAACTGGGACACGGATCTTCAACCGAATCGATAACACCGGATAGAGCCGCAAGATGTACGACGGTATCGACGCCTTGCAGACATTCCGTCATCGTGGCTTTGTCGGTGAAATCGCCGCAAATGAACCGTACCCCGCGCGGAAGGCTGGGAGGCTGCTGCCCGGCGCAGAGGTTGTCGAGCACGACGACGTCGTAGGCGCTGCTGGCCGACAAATGCTGCACGAGATTGGCACCTATGAAGCCGGCTCCCCCCGTTACAAGTACGCGCATGCTAGTACACCTCGAATGAAGCATTGATCGGGGGCCTGCGCAGCCATCGTATCACCACTTCGACACACAAGGAATCTTTGTACGGTCGCAATTGCTTGCGTACTTCTTGGCGATTTCCCTGATCTCCCCGAGCAAGCTGCTGTTGAGCATGATCGGCTCGAGGCCGAGGCCGATAAGACTGCGGTTTTCAACGTACAGCTCGTTAGTGTCCGCTTCCTTGCGCGGATTGGGCAGATGCGAAATCGGCACTCCCGTCAATCCGGAAATCATCTTCGCCAGATCGATGACCCTGAAGGTCTCGGTCATCTGGTTGAAGATGCGCACACGTTCGCCTTTTTGAGGCGGGTTCATAATCGCAAGCTCGATACAACGAACGGTATCCTGAATGTTGATGAACGCCCGCGTTTGACCGCCGCTGCCATGAACGGTCAACGGAAAGCCGATGGCTGCCTGCATGATAAAACGATTGAGGACCGTTCCATAGTCACCATCATAATCGAACCGATTGATGAGCCGCTCATCGAGTGAGGTTTCTTCGGTTTGCGTGCCCCAGACGATGCCCTGGTGCAAGTCGGTGACGCGAACCGCGTCGATCTTGTTGTAGAACGCGAACAACAATTGATCTTGGGTCTTGGTCAGATGATAGATGCTGCCGGGATCGGCCGGATAGAGAATCTCCCGATGAATGACTTTACCGTCCTCCTCCACTTTGATCGGCAAATAGCCTTCCGGAATCTTCATTCCGGCGGCGCTGTAGCCGTAAACCCCCATTGTACCAAGATGAACGACGTGGCTGTCCACACCGGACTCAACGATGGCGGCGAGAAGATTGTTGGTGGCATTGAGATTGTTGTTGACCGTGTAACGCTTGTGATACGATGACTTCATCGAATAGGGTGCCGCGCGTTGTTCGGCGAAATGCACGATAGCGTCCGGCCGCCACTCAACAATGAGCGTCAAAAGGCGATGATAATTCTCGGCGACGTCGAAGTTGTAAAAGGAAGTAACCTTGCCGGTTATCTCTTTCCAAGCCCGAATACGTTCTCCGATCGGCCGGATTGGCGTGAGCGACGATGCCTCTAGCTCGTTGTCGATGTTGCGACGAGACAAATTATCGACGATTACCACGTCATGGTCTCGCGCCGAGAGGTGCAATGCAGTGGGCCAGCCGCAAAAACCGTCGCCGCCAAGAATTAGAATTTTCAATAATCTTCCTCTCTCAATGCTGCCCCATGTCCGGGATGAGTGCTGAGGTGGGCCCGATCATCCATTCCCTATACACCCTTGTCGCCCCCACAGGGCGCCCTCGATCCTCGGGGAACCGCGAGGAAGGCAAGGGGGGCCTTCTGACATAGGATTGTTTCTCGATAATTTCTGAATTGTGGAATCATGGTGGCCACTGGTCCGGCTGGTCGCAACCATGTGCACATACAACCGCGCGCCCAAGTTCGACGTTCCCTGGCAGATCATCGATTGGACAGCATTGGCCGATAAGGCGAACAGCAACGCTATTAAATCTTTTTTTAAAGAAGCGAATCTTCAATATATGCTGAAAGCGCCGCGCCATGGCCATGACTGAAGCTGTTTCTTTGGCCGCCGCCGCGCGTTCGCGCATACGCTCGATCGGCCGCCGCGGCGCCGCGCGCCTGATCGCCTGGGCGGGCGACGAGAAACTGAGCCCGTGGCTGGTGGCGGGTTTTGTCACTCTCCACGTGGTGCTTTGGACCGTGATCCTGACACGTTTGCGGGTGGCGCAGGACGTGCACTTCGACGTCGCCGAGGCCTTTGCCTGGGGGCAGAAGTTCCTGCTCGGCTACGGCAAACATCCCCCGCTGTCGGGATGGGTCGCCGGCCTCTGGTTCATGTTGTTCCCGGTCACGGACTGGTCGACCTATGCTCTGGCGATGGTGACGGTCGGTATCGGCATGATGATCTGCTGGGCGATCGCCCTGCGTGTGGTCGATCGCCGCCGCGCCTTCCTTGTAGTGGTGATGCTCGCGATCTACCCGATCTTCAATTTGAAGGGCTTCAAGTACAATCCGGATCTGCTGCAGCTGATCACGCTGCCGCTGCTGATGCTCGCCTATCTGGATGCATTCGACAAACCCACGATACGTTCCGGCATCTGGCTCGGACTCGCGGGCGCGCTGGCGCTGATGACAAAATACTGGGTACTGACGATGATCGGCGCGATTGGCCTCGCGGCACTGATCCATCCCGCGCGGATGCGGTTCCTGCGCTCTCCGACGCCCTGGGTCGCGATCGCGACGTCGGCAGTCGCGATGGTCCCGCACTTCATTTGGCTGACGCAGGTGAATTTCTCTCCGTTCAAGTATCCCGGCGATACCTATTCGATATCAAATCACCTTCAGAGCCTGGAATTGGTACTGGACTATATCGGCCACAACATTGCCTTGCTCGCGCTGCCGTTGGTGGTCGCCGCGGTGGCGTTGGCGTGGAGCCCGCGCGGATGGATGTTGCTGCAGCGCGATCCGCGCGCCTTCGTCACACGACCATGGTCGCGCGATGCCAATTCAAGCGTGCGGATGCACGAGGCATGGAATATCTGGATCGTTCAAGGCATCGTCGCTGTCGGTCCGCCGATCGGGGCGCTGGTATTCTCGATTTACCTCAAGACCGACTGGGGCATCTCGCTGTTCTTCCTGACGCCGCTGGCAGTGGTCGCGATTCCTCAATTGCGCCTGCGCCGGGCCGCGCTGGTGCGAGTCGTTGCGACCTGGCTGGTGATTTCGCTGACCGTGCTGGTCGCTGCGCCGCAGATCGTTCCCATCACGCTGCTGTACAATGCGACCGGTCAGTTCACCTATGGCTCGCATTCGCAGCTCGCGCGTGAGCTGACGGAGCTGTGGCATCGGCGCTTCCATTCGCGTTGGAAGGTGGTCGCCGGCGCCACCGATGTCGGCGAGCCGATGACATTCTATAGCCCCGATCACCCGATGCCGCTAACGCCGAATGAAGTCTGGTCATCGGGGCTTACGTCGCTCGACGAGGCGAAGCGATATGGCTTCATCGGCATCTGCGAAGTCGGCAGCTGGAATCAGCAGGCGTGCGACGCCTGGATGAAGCGGAATGCAGCAAATGGAGAGGAGATGGTGATCACAACGCAACGATTTTTTCGCGGGTCCGCCAGCGCTGCGACCGCATGGAACGTATACGTCGTTTCTCCGGCCAATCGCGAAGCTCCGGAGTAGCCTCATGGATCGTGCCGGCATTTATCGGTTTGGCCGACGAGCTCCACAAATAGTGTCGCTCCTGGCGCTAACCGTTCGGGCGATTTCTGCGACTTTAGATTTTGCGGGCAAGAAGCGAAACGAACGAATCCGATCAGGCGACCTCAACCGTCTCAAAAACCTATAGAACGTTCTCAGCGAAAGCCTTCCTCGGAGCGCGCCGGGCGCCGAAAGCCTGTTGTGCGATTTCGGCAAAAGGCCTCGTGCGCGCAGGGACTATTCATCCCGCAAACCGATTTCCCGGCTGCGCTCGGCCCGCGCTGGGCTGCGCTTTTTCCGCCGCTCACGTGAGGTCGTAGGAAATGCGACCGGCGGGAAGATAGAACAACGCGATCACGGCGCCGCCTCTGACCTCCGGATAGTGACGACTTCCGGGATCTGGCGCGGTCCAGCCCGGTCCCTGCCAGCCCTGCAATCCCTTCAACTGGGCGCCCCTGGTCAAGGGAACAACCAGGTTGATTTCGCCGTAGGGATGGCCGTGATGCTGCCCGCGCAACACCTCGCTGTCGTCCTCGTCCCTAAAGCGGCGTGGATCGTTGCTGTTCATGTAGACGGCGGTGATGCTGAAATGAAACGTCTCGGGCGATGGCTCCAGAATGCGGCTACGCCGATAATTGGGCCCTCCACTTCCTGGTTCGCCGCCCAACCGTCCTCGACTCCGATTTTTATCAGTCGCGAAAGGTCCTGATAGAGTTGACTCTGCTCGCCGTATTTTTCGTTGAGCCATCTCTCCATCTCCGCGCCGGGCGTCATATCCTTGACCTTCTGAAGAAATGGAATGCCGCGCGCGATCAACTCCTCTCGACTTCCCATGACCGTTCCTTTCTCTGGATCATTGAATTTCGATGGTGGCGGATATCGGGACCCAGCGAGCGCCGTCGAAGCGTTGCGGCCTGAGCGATTTGATAAGGCGGTAGTCGTCTGGAGACGTGTTCACGGTAATGCCGGGAATCAAGCCGGGAAGCGTCACGTTCTTCAATGAGGTGGCCTGCTTCATGATGTTTTGCCGCGAAAGGTCCGTGCCGCAGGCTTCGATCACCCTGGCCATCAACACGGCGATGTTCCATCCGGTAAAGTTGAGTTGATCCTCGATGTCCCCGTCGGGATAATATTTCTTCATGAAGGCGAGCCACTCGAGATAAGCGGGGTCGTTGTCCCATTCGGGATCGCCTACGGACTTGGTGGGCGTGGCCGAAATTGCGCCCTTCGCGTATTCCAGTCCGGCCGGCCGAAGGATCGTGGCCACGAAATTGCTGCCGATCGGCAGGAACTGTTGTGCATGCCACCCGAGTTCGCCGGCCTTTCGGATGGCCTGAGAGGTGAATTTGCCGGTCGAGGCATTCAGGAACACGTTGGCATTGGTGCTTGCCAGCGAAATCACCTGGGACTCGACCGTGGGCGAGGTGACCTCGTACGGCGCGGCGGCTACGATTTCGGCCTTGGGATCAAGTCGAGCCAATTCGGCTTTGAAGCCGCGAAGATACTCTCGTCCATAGTCGTCGTTCTGATAGAGCACCGCGACATGGGCCTGCGGAATCGTCTTGGCGACGAGCCGCGCGTAGACAATTGCCTCGGTGCTGAACAGCGTCATTCCCGAGATGGTGTAGGGACTGGCCGTGGGATCGGCGAAGCGATCGCTCGCGGCGAAGACGAAGAGCTGAGGAATTTTCCGGCCGTTGAGGTACTTCTGGACCGCGGCATTCTGTGCCGTTCCCATGCTGCCGAACATGGCGACGACCTCATCACTCTCGATCAGGCGGCGCGTTTGCTCGACGGCCTTTGGCGGGCTGTAGCCGTCATCCAGCGAGATCAGCTTGATCCTGTGGCCGTTGATGCCGCCTTGTTCGTTGACCATCTGAAAATAGCGGGTCTGGTCCTTTCCGATCGAGCTCAGCGCCGAGGCCGGACCGCTATAGGGCATCGTCTGTCCGAGGATCAGCTCATCGTCCGCCGCCTTCGCCACGGACGCGGCGGCGACGGACAATGCAACCACGAAAATGAACCCTGACCGGCGCGACGGCATGCGATCCTTCTATATTACTTCCCAGGAATATTCTTCCTAGGAAGATATTTGTCAATCGAACTTTCGGTGCGGCAAATTGACCGCCGCGCGACACCTCGGTTCCCCTGTGTTAAATTACCCCATGAATGGCGCCTGCCGCGTCGGGTGGACGGATTTCAACGGGAATGGAACGAATGAAGAGAAAGAGGGCGTCACGGGACGCCGCCATCGTCGGCAAGGAGCCGGCAAAGCCGGATAATACTGCCCTTTATGATGACATCGAAGCCGCCTGGCTTGCGCAGCGTCCCGACCTCGACCTGGCCATGGCCTGCACCTTGTTGCGGCTGGAGCGGGTCAATCAATTTCACGAAATGCGGTTGCAGGAGATATCGAAAGCGGTCGGTTTGCATTACGGCGAGCTTCTCGTCCTCCTGGCGCTCAGGCGATCGGGGAAGCCGTACGAGTTGCGCCCCACGGATCTGTTCCGCGCCCTTCTCGTCACCTCAGGCGCCATGACCAAGCGCGTGGCCCGGTTGCAGGACGGCGGGTTCATCTTGCGTGTTTCCGCCAATGACGACGGCCGCTCCGAGCTGGTTCGCCTCACGGCGAAGGGGCTTGCGACGGCCGATCGCGGCATCACCGAGGTCGCGAAGGTCGTCGAGCGTGTCAGTGAGGCGAGCGGCCTCACCACAAGCGAGATCGCGGCGCTCGATCGAGCCTTGCGCAAGCTGTTGACGGTGAGAAGCGTGACGGCTTCCAAGAAGAAACCGGGCAGGATGACCGCGGTGGGCTAGCGCTTGCCTCCTCCCGTTTGCCTTATTTACGCGTCAGCTCTTTGCGCGGCTCTCAACAGGGATTTAAGGTCAAAACACGGATCTTCCGCTTGTTGCGGCGATGGCGACACTCCCATCGCGATGAGCCGGCGGGCCGCCATCTGGTCGCCGGGCCGATTGACCCCGTCGACCGCGATCAATTTGCCGCCTTTGTAATGGAACACCGAAAATCTGCCTTGCTCGACCGAGCCGCGGATCGCGATGTGATCGTGGCGGGCGGAAAGACCCGTGATTTGCAGCTTGATGTCGTATTGATCGGACCAGAATCGCGGGACGCTGTCATAGGGCTCGCGGTGACCAGCGATCGCAAGGCCGGCGGCTCTGCCCTGGTCCTGAGCGTTCTGCACGGATTCGAGCCTGATCCAGCTTCCGGCAAATCGGTTGAAATGATTGGTGCAATCACCGACCGCGTAGATGTCGCCAGCTTCCGTCCGGCCAAGCTCATCGACCACAATTCCGTTCGAGCATCTCAGACCCGCCGCATCGGCAAGCTCGTCGGCTGCGATGCCGCCTACGCCCACGACGACCAGATCGGCGCGGAGCCTGGCACCGCCGCTAAGACTGACGCCGGCGATCCCGCCGGCGTTGCCGATCATCGACGCGACGGTCTCGCCGAGCCTCACATCGACGCCCGCCGCCCGATGCGCATCGAGCAGAAATTTTGAGACGACCGCGGAAATCGCTCGCTCGAGAAGACGGGGCGCGGCTTCGATGACCGTTACCTTCTTGCCGAGCCGTGCCGCCGAGGAAGCGACCTCCAGGCCGATGAAGCCGCCGCCAATGACGACGATCTCGCTCGCGTCTCCGAGGCGTGCCTTGAGATCGATGGCATCGGCCACGGAGCGAAGGGTGCAAACACCGTCCAGTTCTGCGCCGGCGACCGACAAGCGCCGCGCATGCGAGCCGGTTGCGATAACGAGCTTGTCGAAACTCAGCCGGCTGCCTCCCGCCAATTCAACGCGCCGGGCCTGCCGGTCGATCGCAATGACGCGCTGGCCCAGAACCAGATCGATCCGCCTGCTCTCGAAGAAGGCGCCGTCGCGCAGGATCAGGTTCTGCTCGCTCACCAGATCGAGCAGAAAATCCTTGGAGAGCGGCGGTCGCTGATAGGGCAGCCACGCTTCATCGGCGACAACCGTGACCGGTTCGGCGTAGCCGGCCTCGCGAGCGCTAAGCGCCGCCTCGATTCCGGCATAGGAGGCTCCGATGACAACGAGCCCGCTCACGAATTGACGTCCCTGGCATCGTCGAGACAAGCCTCATTCACCGGCGGACAATCGAGGTTGACATAGACCTCGCCATCGCGGATTTCGACCTGAAACGCCCTGATGTCCTTATATGCGCCTGAGCGGCACTTGCCATTGCGCACGTCGAACATCGCGCCATGGAGCGGGCATTCGATGACGTGCTCGTCGAGAAAGCCCGTCGAAAGCAGCGCAAAGGCATGCGAGCACGCGTCGTCGGTCGCAAAGACCTCGTCGTTCACCTTGTAGAGGGCGACGCGCCGGTCGTCGACCTTGAAGCCCAGCGGTTCGCCTTCAGCGAGTTTCGACGCCGCGCAGAGATGCTTCCAACTCGTGGTCATGGTGTTTTTCCGGCAAAAGAGCCGGACGCGAAATGGACTTCCGCGCCCGATGCGATTTTTCGTTAGCGGGCGATCTGTCGCCAATCCTCGGAAGCGGAACTGAGCCTGGCGCCGACCGCGCGGATGTCCTTGTAGGAGAGATTATCGCTGTGGCCACCCTTGGGTGGTTTGCCGGCCATGAAGCCGCGCACTTCCTCGAGCAACTGCCGGCGGACCCTGACGATCGCCTGGTCGGCCGAACAGAGATACTCCTGTGAGCGGTCGACGATCGGCCCCATGCTGACCATCACCACGAAATCCTCGATGACAATTTCATGGAATCCCGTGCTGTTGCCGGCATCCATGATCTGACGGTTCTGACCCCAGTTGTTGCTCTGGTCGCCCGGAAGACCGCCGGCCATCGGCCATTGGTTGGCGCGTTGTGTCCGGCGCCAGGAATCAACCGGCTTTTCGGGGTTGTAATAGATGTACCACTGGATCAGGTTCTCATCGTCGATCGGCACGGCGATGATGGCGGTGCGATCCTGTTGCGGCCCGGAATAGATCGGCGCGATCAACCCGTAATAGGGCATGATGAATTCCGTGACGCGCGCCAGACATGAGCCGTCGGGCGCGGATCGAAGTGCGGCCGCGCGGAAACCGTAGGGTTTCTTTTCGAACTCGTAGGCGACCGCGGTATTTTCGCGCGTCGCGGCAAAATCCGTTGCCGAGCTCGTGGTCGAGCTCTGGTGCAAGAGCGCGATATGCGACGAGTCGATGGTGGCTTCGACGCCCTGCAGCCAGTTCGCATTCAGCTCGATTCCTGCCGCATAGACTTGTTCCGGCGGCAAGTCCATCCATTCGAAATCGGGCGCGGGCGGTGCGCTCCCCTCGCCGAGCCATACCCAGATCAGGCCCGCGCCCTCCCGAGCCGGATAGGACTTCGCCTTGACCGTCCTGGCGAACTCCTTCGGATTGTTCGGCTCATTGGGAACGTCGAGCACCTCGCCGCGGGAGCTGATCTTCCATCCATGAAACAGGCAGGTCAGCGAGCAGTCGTCGACGCGCGCGAGCGCCAGCGACGCTCCCCGGTGCGGACAGGCCTCGTCCAGGAAGCCGACGTTGCCATCCCTGCCCCTGAACGCCACGAAGTTGCGGCCAAACAATTTGACGCGAACGGGAGCTTCGCCCTTCCGCACCCGTACCGAAAGCACTGCAGGCAACCAATAGCGCTGCCGCAGCATTCGCCCCATCGGGGCATCGCCGGTGACCCGGCACAACAGCTCATTCTCTTCCCTCGTGACCATAGCGAGACATCTCCGGTTGACGCGATTGGAATTTGCCGTAATATCTTCCTTGGAAGATTCTTTGTCAATGCATCTTTCGAAGACGGCGACGAGCGGGGCATCACATCATGGCGACCGGACGACTTGATAATTGTGTTGCGCTCGTCACCGGCGGAAGCCGCGGTGTCGGCAAGGGCGTGGCGATCGGATTGGCCGAAGCAGGCGCCTCCGTTATCGTCACCGCGCGGACGCAGAGCAGTGGCGGGTCGGAATGGCCGGGATCCCTCGACGAGACGATCGCGGCGGTTGATCAAGCCGGCGGCAAGGGCTTTCGCCTGTTGTGCGACCACTCCGACGACAACTCTGTCAGACAGGCCTTCGCCCGGATCGAGCGTGAATTCGGCCGCCTCGATGTTCTCGTAAACAACGTCTTCGCGGCGCCCGATGTCATGCCGGTCAATGTCCCCTTCTGGCAGCTGCCGGTCTCGCTGTGGGACAGCATGCAGCGCGTGGGCTTGCGCTCGCATTTCGTCGCGAGCCAGCTCGCCGTTCCGCTGATGCTGGCGCGAAAACGCGGCCTGATCGTGAACACCTCGTCGGGCGGTGGCATTCGCTACACCTTCAACGTTCCCTTCGGCGTGCAGAAATCCGGCGTGGACCGGATGGCACGCGACATGGCGCATGAGCTGAAGTCTTACGGCATTGCCGCCGTCTCGATCTGGCCCGGATATATCAAGAGCGAGAAGCTCGCGGCCCAGCCCGATCGTGTCCCTCCCGCGCTCGCCAAATTGATCGCCGAGAGAGGCGAAACGCCGGTCTTCGTCGGCCGCGCCGTCGCAGCGCTCGCAGCTGATCCCGACGTGATCGGGAAAACCGGGCAGATCCTGCTGGCATCGGAGTTGGCGACCGAATACGGCTTCACCGACGCCGACGGGAAAATTCCGCCTCCGCCGAGCCGCGATCCGGCCCCGCTTTCGGTTTTCAAGCCGGCTGCCCCGATCGAGTAGCGCTTCCGAAGTCATGAACCTTACTTCCCCGGAAGATATGACGACAGAGAGAACAACAGGAGGAACCAATGATCGCTGCCTTGGGGATTGCGCCGTTCGCAGGACGCGATTGGCGGCTGTTGTCGCTGGCCATCGTGGCTGGACTGGCCTGCGCGCTGGCGATCGGACGAGCCCTCCCGACGACGATGGACGCAGTGTCGGCGATGGCGGCGCCGCTGTGCGCCACCGGCAGTCCGTCAGACTCCTTGCTCAACAGGGTCGAAGTGATCGCCTCCTACGCCCTGCCGAATGTCCCGGGAAAACGTTTGACGATCGTACGCGTGTCCTACGGACCCGGCGGCTTCACCCCTCCTCATCGCCATGGCGGCTCGGTTACCGCCTACATCACCAAGGGCGAAATCCGCTCGCAGCTCGGCGGCGGTCCTCTGGAGACGTTCACGGCCGGACAGACGTTCTTCGAGCCGCCCGGTTCGACCCATGTCGTTTCCGCGAACGCCAGCACCACCGAACCGGCCGAGTTGATCGCGGTCTTCGTGGCCGATGAAGGCGCTGCGCTGACGACGTTACTCGATCCGTAGACGGCCAAGGTGGGCTGCAACTGCCGGCGGCATTGGACGTCCCCGAAGGGGAAGAACGCGTCATACTGGCGACCGAGTTGGATACCGCACGGCTTGGCCATACGATCGAATAGCATTGCGGTCGGCCGGCATACGGCGACCACTCCAGTACTCTACCGCCCATCTTTATTCGGACTGGCAACCGGATGCTGGTGGGGAAATTTGCTGTTCGTGAGTTCGCGGTTTTGTCTTGATTGGTGAGCAAATGGTGCCCAGGGGCGGGATCGAACCACCGACACTGCGATTTTCAGTCGCATGCTCTACCAACTGAGCTACCTGGGCATTTTTCCCGTCGCCGCGGGCGGCTTGGGAGCGGGCGGTTTATAGTGGGGCTGGGCAGCCCTGTCTACCTTGCTTCGCCTTTGGCTACGCAAGGCGCGGCCACGCTTCGGGCCATCCCTAAATTGCTGGAAAAGCGTGCCTATTTCGCATCCTCGTCCTCGTCCGGCCGGCCCGGGATGGAGTACGACCCGGACAGCCAGCGGTTCAGATCGACATCCCGGCAGCGCTCGGAACAGAACGGCTTGGAGGTCTCGGTCGCCGGCTTGCCGCAGATCGGGCACTTCTTGGCCGGTCGCTTGGCAGCCCCCTTGGCAGCCCCCTTGGCGGCTGCTTTGGCCGCTGCCTTGCCCGGGCCGGTGCCCGCTTTTGGCCTAGCTGGCATTCAACCAGCCGAAGCGGATCGGAAAACCCTCGCCGCCGAGCAGCGTCACCGATTCATAGAGCGGCAGGCCGACGACATTGGAATAGGAGCCGACCATCTTGACCACGAACGATCCGGCGATGCCCTGCACCGCGTAGCCGCCGGCCTTGCCGCGCCATTCGCCGGAGCCGATATAGGCTTGGATGTCGTCCTCGTTCAGGCGCTTGAAGCGCACCCGGGTTTCGACCAGGCGCTGGCGAAACGCCTCCTTCGGCGTCACCAGGCAGATCGCGGTGTAGACGCGGTGGTTGCGCCCCGACAGCATCCGCAGGCACTGCGAGGCCTCATCGACCAGGTTCGCCTTGGGCAGGATGCGGCGGCCGACCGCGACCACCGTGTCGGCGGCGAGGATGAAGGCGCCGCGCAATTCGTCATCGAGCTGGACTGATTTGAGCGCGGCATCGGCCTTGGCGCGGGCGAGCCGGTTGGCGCAGGCGCGCGGCAATTCGCCCCGCCGCGGGGTTTCGTCGACATCGGCCGGCCGCAACGCATCGGGCTCGATGCCGGCCTGGTTGAGCAGGGAAAGGCGGCGAGGCGAACCGGAAGCAAGTACGATTTTGGGACGGCCTAGCATCTCGGGCTTTTTGCGGGCTTGAGGGAATCGGCAAGGACCGGGGAGGAATGCGCGCGGAACCTATCGGAAGGCATACGCTGAGACAACCGGTCTTAGCCATCCCTGCGCCCCCGGGGAAATGACACAAAAGATTCATCATCCGCTCGCGGCGCCGGCCTTCGCAAAACGCCTGCGGATGCGCATCGACAGGGTGTCGCAGACCTCGCGATAGGCTTGCAGCTTTTGCTCGCGATTGCCGTCCGTGCCGGTCGGATCATGGGTCGGCCAGTATTCGACGTCGGCGGCAAGCGTCCGTGTCAGTTCCAGCGCCTTGTGATGCGCCTCCGGCGACAGCGTGATAATGAGGTCGAAATTGAGCCCTTCCCAATCCTCCAGTTCCTCGAAGGTGGTCGGCTTATGGGTGGAAATATCCTGGCCCAGTTCGGCCATCACCGCGACCGCGAACGGATCTAGCTCGCCCTTGCGGGCGCCGGCGGATTTTACATAGAGCGCCTGCGGGAACATCTGTTGCAGCAGGCTTGCGGCCATCGGCGAACGCACGCTGTTGAGGCCGCATGCGAACAAGACGGCCTGCGGGTTGCGCGCGCGTGGAGGCGCCGCCATGCGCTTACGCGCCCTTTATTTTGCGCATGATCTCTGGACAAACGAAGGCGTTTGTCCGGGAAAACCGGTGCCCACTTTTCGCTAACGCGGCCCTGCGGGTCGGGATCATGCGTGGCTAACCCTTCCAATGCAGAACAGTAATCAGCGTGAACAGCCGGCGCGACGTCTCGAAATCGATCCGCACCTTGCCCTTCAGCCGTTCCTGCAGCGTGCGCGAGCCTTCGTCGTGGATGCCGCGGCGGCCCATATCGATGGCCTCGATCTTGTCCGGCGTAGCCGTCCGGATCGCCTGGTAATAGCTGTCGCAGATCATGAAATAGTCCTTCACGATCCGGCGGAACGGCGTCAGCGACAACAGATGCGCCACCACCGGCGTGCCGTCCTCCCTTCGGATATCGAACATCAGCCGGTTGCCGGTGATGCCGAGATGCAGCGTGAACGGCCCGTCGCCCGCGCCTTCCGGCGCGAACAGATTCTGTTCGACGAGGTCGTAGATCGCGATCGCGCGCTCGTGCTCGATGTCAGGGCCGGAACGCCCGATCGATTCCTCGTCGAGCGTCACCGCGACAATACGGTTGTGCGAATCCTCGTCTGGCGGCGGCCTGTTCATGGCAGATTGAGGCGCAGCCCGATCGAGCGCGCATGTGCATCCAGGCCTTCGGCCTCGCCCAGAATCATCGCCGCTCCTCCCAGCGCGCGCAACTGGTCCGGCCCGCATTTCAGGATCGACGTCCGCTTCATGAAGTCGAGCACGCCGAGGCCCGACGAAAACCGCGCCGAACGCGCGGTCGGCAGCACGTGGTTGGAGCCGCCGACATAGTCGCCGATCGCTTCCGGCGTATGGGCCCCGAGGAAGATCGCGCCGGCATTGCGGATTTTTGCGGAAAACGTCTCCGGGTCCGAGGTCATGATTTCGAGATGTTCGGCGGCGATCGCGTTTGCCAGCTCCACGGCCTCGTCGAGATGTTTGACCAGAATGATCGCGCCGAAATCGTCCCACGAAGCGCGTGCGATCTTTTCGCGCGGCAAGGTCGAAAGCTGCGCCTGCACCGCGCGCTCGACGTCGTCGGCAAGCGCGCGGCTATCGGTGATCAGGATCGACTGCGCGTTGACGTCGTGCTCGGCCTGCGCGAGCAAATCGGCGGCGATCCAGCCGGCATTGCCGGTCTGGTCGGCGATCACGAGCACCTCCGACGGGCCGGCGATCATGTCGATGCCGACCTTGCCGAACACCAGCCGTTTGGCCGCGGCGACATAGGCGTTGCCGGGGCCGACGATCTTTGCCACCGGCGCAATGGTCGCGGTGCCGTAAGCCAGCGCCGCCACCGCCTGCGCGCCGCCGACACGATAGATTTCGGTGACGCCGCCGAGATGCGCGGCCGCCAGCACCAGCGGATTGAGCTTGCCGTCGGGCGATGGCACCACCATCACCACGCGCGCGACGCCCGCGACTTTGGCGGGCACCGCGTTCATCAGCACCGAGGACGGGTAAGCCGCGGTGCCGCCCGGCACGTAAAGCCCGACCGCTTCGATCGCGCTCCAGCGCCAGCCGAGTTCGACGCCGAGCGGATCGGTGAAGTGCTCGTCCTTTGGCAGTTGCCGCCGGTGAAACAGCTCGATGCGGTCGCGCGCGAATTCGAGCGCGTCGATGGTTTTGGCGTCGCAGGCCTTTAGCCCGGCGTCGATCTCGCCTGCGGTAATGCGCAAGTTCCCGGGCGCGAGATCGAGCCGGTCGAATTTCCGCGTCGCCTCGATCAGCGCCGCATCGCCGCGCGCGGCGACGTCGTCGACGATGGCGCGGGTGGCGCTCTCGATATCGGCCGCTACCTCGCGCTTCGCCGCAAGGAATGCCTGGAATCGCTGGGCAAAATCGGCGCTGCTATTATCGAGGCGAACGGGCATGGCGGCTTTCCGGCGGGTCCCTGCTCAATGGCGCGGCCACAAACCGCCGTCAACCCTTGCCGCCTCTGAAAGTGGGTACTGGCTCGATCCTCGCCCGTGATTCCGGGCGGTGCGCCGAGCCCGGAATGACGTTTCTTTTGCGGGACAGGCGTAAAGCCTCAGTCGCTGATGCGCTCGATCGAAGCGCCGCAGGCCGACAGTTTTTCCTCCAGCCGCTCGAACCCGCGGTCGAGATGATAGACGCGGTTGACCATGGTCTCGCCTTCGGCGGCGAGCCCCGCGATCACCAGCGACACCGAGGCGCGCAAATCGGTCGCCATTACGGGCGCGCCGCGCAGTTTCCGGATGCCATCGATGGTGGCGGTTTCGCCGTCGAGGCTGATCCGCGCGCCGAACCGCGCCAGTTCCTGCACATGCATGAAGCGGTTTTCGAAAATCGTCTCGGTGATCTGGGAAGAGCCCTCGGCGCAGGCCATCAGCGACATCAGCTGCGCCTGCAGGTCGGTCGGAAAGCCCGGAAATGGCGCGGTCGACACCGTCACCGGGCGGATCCCGGCGCCGTTGCGCGCCACCCGGATGCCCTCATTGTTGACGGAAATCATGGCGCCCGCCTGCGTCAGCACGTCGAGCGCCGATTGCAACAATTCGGGCCGGGCGCCGGCGAGCTGCACGTCGCCCCCGGTCATCGCCACCGCCATCGCATAGGTGCCGGTTTCGATGCGATCCGGCAGCACGGTGTGGCGGGCGCCTTGAAGTTTTGCCACGCCCTCGACCACGATGCGGCGCGTGCCGGCGCCGGAGATGCGCCCGCCCATCTTGTTCAGGCAATCGGCGACATCGACGATCTCCGGCTCGCAGGCGGCGTTGGTGATAACAGTGGTGCCCTTTGCCAGGGTCGCCGCCATCAGCGCGACATGGGTGCCGCTCACCGTCACCTTGGGGAAATCGATGGCGGCGCCTTTGAGGCCGCCGGGCGCTTTCGCAATCACATAGCCGCCGTCGATGGTCATCTCGGCGCCGAGTTTTTCCAGCGCCATGATCAACAGATCGACCGGCCTTGTGCCAATGGCGCAGCCCCCGGGCAGCGAGACCTTGGCCTCATGCATCCGCGCCACCAGCGGGGCGATCACCCAGAAACTGGCGCGCATCCGCGACACCAATTCGTAAGGCGCGGTGGTATCGATGATGTCGGCCGCCGAAATGTGCAGGGTCTGGCCCTGATATTCATGGTCGCCCGGGCGCTTTCCGACCGACATGATGTCGACGCCGTGATTGCCGAGGATGCGCTGCAATTGGGCGACGTCGGCCAGCCGCGGCACATTGTCGAGAATAAGCGTTTCCTCGCTCAACAGCCCGGCGATCATCAGCGGCAGCGCGGCATTCTTCGCCCCCGAAATCGGAATGGTGCCGTTGAGCTTGTTGCCGCCGACAATGCGAATGCGATCCATGCCGCTCCCCCCACCCGTTTGCTACGCCCCAAAATATAGGGCCAATGACCCTGATATGGCAAAAGCGTGAAATTTGCGGCTATTTCATGGGGATACACCGTCATTTCACCGCCCCGGCGGTCAGACCGGCGACATAGTGCTCGACGAAGAATGAATAAATGATCGCAACCGGGATCGAGCCGAGCAGTGCCGCCGCCATCAGCTGGCCCCAGTAGAACACGTCGCCGCGGATCAACTCGGCAATGGCACCCACCGGCACGGTGCGGACCGAACTGTCGGTCAGGAAGATCAACGCATAGAGGAACTCGTTCTGCGCCAGCGTGAAGGCGAAGATGCCGGCCGAGATGAATCCCGGCTTGCACAGCGGCAGGAACACCAGGAACATCGTCTGCAGGCGGCTCGCGCCATCGATGCGCGCGGCGTCTTCCAATTCACGCGGGACGCTCTTGAAGTAACCCATCAAGAGCCAGGCGCAGAACGGGATCAGCAAGGTCGGATAGGTCAGGATGACCGAGGTCAGCGTGTTGCCGAGCCCCATCCGCTCGATGATCTCGGCCATTGGAATGAACAGCAGCGGCTGCGGGACGAGATAGGTCGCCGCTACCGCAAACGAGATCAGGGCGCTGCCGGGAAAGTTCATGCGCGCCAGCGGATAGGCCAGCATGACGCCGAAAACCAGCGAGATCGCCGTCGAGACCGTCGCCACCAGCATCGTATTCCAGGTCCAGACCAGGAAATCCGTCTCGCTGAGCAGGTCGACATAGTGCTTGAGCGTGGGGTGGCGCACGATCAGCGGCATCAGTTGGGGATTGTAGAGCTCCTGGTTCGGCTTCAGCGAGGTGATCGCCATCCAATAGAACGGAAACAGCGCGAAGATCAGAAAGAAGCCGAGCGGCAGCCACAGCCGCAGCGCGCGCACCCGCCAGCCGCCGTCCTCGACCATCACGCTCTCCTCAAATACAGCGCAAGCGCGATGATCAGCAACGCCAGCGGGGGGAGCATGGCGAGCGCGACCGAGGCGCCAAGACCAAATTGCCCGCCGCTCATGGCGATGTCGAAGGCGTAGGTCGCAAACAAATGCGTGGCGTTGGCCGGGCCACCGCGCGTCAGCACATAGACCAGCTGGAAGTCGGAGAACGTAAAGATCAGCGAAAACATGGTGACGATGAAGACGACCGGCTTGAGCAGCGGCAGGGTGACGTAGCGAAAACGGTCGAGCGCGCCGGCGCCGTCGATGGTCGCGGCCTCGTAGAGGTCGGGCGGGATCGTCTGCAGCCCGGCCAGCAGCGTGATGGCGTAGAACGGCAGGCCGCGCCAGGTATTGACCACGATCAGCGAAAACATGGCGAGCGCGGGATTGCCGAGCCAGGAGGGGCCGCGCTCGGCGAGCCCGCCGTGCACCAACAGCCAGTTGATGACGCTGAAGGAGGGATCGAGGATCCACATCCAGGCGATGGTCGACGACACCGTAGGCACGATGAACGGCAACAGCAGCACCGCACGCACCAGGTTCTTCATGCCGAAGGCCTGGTTCATCACCAACGCAAGCCCAAGGCCCCCCACCATTTTCAGCAGCGTCGCCGCGGCGGTGTAGATGAAGGTGTTTTGGACCACCTGCCAGAAGGTCGGATCATGGAAATTGGTGATGAAGTTGCCGAGCCCGATGAACGTGCCGGGCTGGGCGACCGGGCGATTCTCGAGGCTGAGCACGATGCCGTAGACGAAGGGATAGCCGACCAGCGCGATCAGGAAGACCATCGGCGGCAGGATCATCAGCCAGCTGAAGACCTCTTCGCGCTCGGTCCAGTCCCGCAGTGCCGGCAGGACGCGCCGGCGAGTTGCCTGAAGCGGTATCGGTTCGCTATGTGCCGACATGTGTCAGGCGGGCCGGTAGATCTGCTTCAGCTGCGCGTTGGCGTCGGCGATCACCTCCTTGGTCGATTTGCCGGCGCACGCCTTGGCGAACATGTCGACGACGACGTATTTGGCGACGCTCTCGGACGAGGCGCGGCTCACCGGCGCCGGCCAGCCCGGCAGATGCGAGGTGGCGAGCGAATCGCGGTAAGGGATGTTGCGCGGCTCGACGTGCCACAAAGGCGCGTCGTCGAAGGCGTGCAGAAACGGGGCGTAATAGCTATCCGCCGAGGCATACCAGCCGCCGACCTGTGCCGGCTCCATCAGCCAGCGCAGAAAATCCTTCGCGGCCTGCTGATCCGGGGTGTGGGTGAAGATGGAGTGGCTCCAGGGCGCCAGAATGTGGAAGCGCTGGCCGGTCGGCCCCTTCGGATTGAGCGACTGGTCGGTAACGGCGGCGATCTCCGGGAAATCGCGCTTCGCCGCCCACAAAATGCTCTCGGCGTTGTTGGTGCAGGATATCTGTCCGCTCAAATAGGCCTTGTTGTTGTTGGGATCGGTCCAGCCCAGCACGTCCTCGAGCATGGTCTTCTGGAAGAAGGCGCGGGCAAAATCGACCGCGCGCGCGGTCTCGGCTGAATCGATGACCACCGTCTTGCCGTCGGGCTCGACCTCGCGCCCGCCATAGGACCACAACAACGGATAGAGCCAGCCGTGGTTGTCGCCAAAGCCGTGACCGAGTTCGAAGCCGAACGGGTGGCCATTGGCCTTGAGCTTGATGCCGGCCTCCAGCAGCGCATCCCAGGTATCGGGGAATTTGTCGTAACCGGCCTCCTTGAACCAGTCGGTGCGCCAGTTCATCAACTGGCCGACATTGCCGAACGGGATCGCCTTCCATTTGCCATTGACGATGACGGCTTCTTTTGCCGCGTCATGCCAGCCGCCGTTTTTCTTGCCTGCCTCCTCCGCGATATCGCCGACATCGACATATTTCTCGTCGTAAAGAAACGGCCAGTTGAAGAAATTCAGCGTCATTTCCGGACCGGTGCCGGTCTCCGCCACGGTGGTGACGCGTGTCTGCAGGCCGCCGACAGAGACCAGGTCGTACTTTATCTTGACGCCCGTAAGCTTTTCGTAGGCCGGGATAAGGGTCTTCTGGAAGTATTCATCAAACGTCTTGATGAACGAATTTTCGTGCATGATCGCCATGGTCTTCGGCGCACCGAGACTGGGGCCTACGCCTAGCGCCGCCCCTGCCACACCGAATGCCGTCGCTTTCAAGAACTGCCGGCGCGAACCGGCCGGCAGCGCATGCGCCTCCTTGGTCATCGCGACCTCCCTGTCGCGCCGCCCGTCGATCGGCAGGCGACGCCGCCAAACCCTTTATCGATCCGACATTTCGCCCAATGACGCGTTGGGACTTTTTTTTCGATCTTAGACCTGAGCCCTTCGCTTGCAACCGGATTCTCCTGCGCGCGCAGATGGTGGGGACCATCGCAGCGCAACAATGCTGATTTTGCCGGCGCCCGGGAATGACGCTCAGAGGCGATGGATATCTTCGCTTTCCAGCACCGGCTTCGGAAAGCCGTCGCGTGCCACCTTGATCATGGCGCGGCCGACCTGCTCGGTCGTGGTCATGTATTTCGGCGCGATCCGGTTGAGCAGCGTCAGCAAGGGCGCCATGGCCACATAAACGGCCTGATACCAGGCGGTCTTCGACCTGATGCCGTGCAGCGGCAGAATGCCGGCAGGGCGAAACATGTAGGCCGCCTTGAACGGCAACTTCAAAAGATCGTTTTCGGTCTTGCCTTTGACCCGCGCCCACATCGAGCGGCCCTGTTCGCTCGAGTCGGTGCCGCGGCCGGTGACATAGACGAACACCATCTGCGGATTGAGTTTTGCCAGCACCCTCGCCGCGGCCAGAGTGATGTCATAGGTCAGATGCCGGTAGCGCGCCTCGTCGATGCCGACCGAGGAGACGCCGAGGCAGAAGAAGCAGGAATCGTAGCCCTTAAGCTCGGATTCAATCGCCGAATAATCCAGAAAATTGTCGTGCACGATTTCGTTCAGCTTCGCGTGCTGTTGCCCGGTCGGGCTGCGCCCGACCGCCAGCACGTTTTCGACATCAGCATCGAGCAGGCATTCGCGCAAAACGCCCTGCCCGACCATCCCGGTCGCACCGAACAGAATGACTTTCATCGGATTTCCAGCTCTCACGCGGCCTTGCGCGTTCAGGCGGCGGCCGCGACTTGCGCGAACGATACGCCGGTCAGCGCGGCGGAGATATCCCAGAGCCGTGCCGCCGCGGCTGCGTCGTTCGCTTGCGGCATGATCTTCGCCGGACCCGGTGGCCCCTTCAGTTCGTAGAAGCCATTCGGTCCGTAATAGCCGGCCGGCGTCGCCTGCGGCGAGGTCGCGGCAAACAGGGTGGGCAACGCGCCTGCGGCGGCCGATTGACTGAGCGCGGGCTGGAGAATGCTGTTGAGCAGCCCCAGCAAGCCGTTGGTGCCGGGACCATTGGCGATCAGGTCGGTTCGCGCATAGCCGGGATGCGCGGCGTTGCTCATCAATCCCCAGCCGCTCGCATCGCTGCGGCGTTGCAGCTCGAGCGCAAACATCAGCATCGCCAGCTTCGACTGGCTGTACGCTTTATTGGGAGCATAGGACCGCGAGGCTTGCAGATCGTCAAAATCGATTGCGCCCCGGCGATGTACCAGGCTGGAGAGACTGACCACGCGGGGCTGATTGCCGCGGCGGAGCAAGGGAAGCAAATGCGCGGTGAGCGCATAATGGCCGAGATAGTTGGTGCCGAACTGCATTTCGAAACCGTCGGCCGTCGTTCGCCGTTCCGGCAGCGCCATCACCCCGGCATTGTTGACCAGCAGATCGAGCGAAGCATGCGCGGCAGAAAAGCGCTTGGCGAAATCGGCCACCGACGCAAGGTTCGCGAGATCGAGCGTTTCATAGCTGACCTTGGTATTGGGAATTTCACTCCGGATTCGTTGGAGCGCATTTCGACCCTTGATGTCATCGCGACCGGTCAGCACCACCTCTGCACCGGCGCCTGCGAGCGCCAGCGCGGTTTCGTAACCGAGGCCGCCCGTAGCGCCGGTTATGACGGAGGTCTTGCCCTTCAGGGGCGGAATGTCTGCGGTGGTCCAGTCGGTCATGCTTATATCTCCGGGTTCGATTCGCTTGCGGACGCTGCCGCACAGTCCTAAATGTGCACTCAGTGCAATTTTGCAAGAGGTGAAAATTGAGAGCATCCGATGCGCGCGCGTGAAGAGGTTAAGTCTCTGATCTCAAATAAGAAAGCCGACAAGTCTGCATTGCCGACAGCCCCCGGCCTGCGGCAGCGCAAGCGGCAGCAGACCCGCGAGCGTTTAACGCAGGCGGCGATGGCGCTGTTTCTCGAGCGCGGTTTTGAGGCAACGACGCTCGACGACATCGCGGCCGCCGCAGACGTTTCGCGCCGCAGTTTCTTTCACTATTTTGCCTCGAAGGAAGACGTCGTCTTCGCGTGGCAGGAGGGGAGCACGGCGGCGTTGATCGCCGCGGTCGCCGCGCGGCCGGCCAGCGAATCCATGCTCGCGGCCGCCGAGAACGCGATCCTCGCGACGGTCAGGCAGCTTAAGCCCGGCGAAGCAATCGCGATGGCGCGGCTCAAGCGCTACAATCCGGCCCTGCAGGCACGCGATCAGGTCAAATACGAGAAGCTTGAGCGCGCCCTGGCGGAGGCGCTTGGCAAACGGGCGGACCATGAAACGGAAGAGCTTCAGGCCCGGCTGGTCGCCATGATCACGACAGGTGCGCTGCGGATCGGCGCCGAGTTTTGGGCCGACGACGGCGGGTGCGAAAAACCGGAAGCTCTGGTGAAGCGAACCTTCGCCGCGATACGGGCGATCCTGGATTGATCGCCCGTCTTTCGCGCCGGAATTATCCCTTGATGAACGCCAAGAGGTCGGCGTTGATAGTGGCGGCTTCCGTGGTGGGCATGCCGTGCGGAAAGCCATTGTAGGTCTTCAGCGTCCCGTTCTTCAAAAGCTTGGCCGACAACGGTCCGGCGTCGGCATAGGGAACGATCTGGTCGTCGTCGCCATGCATCACCAGGACCGGCACGGTGATCTTCTTGAGGTCTTCGGTAAAATCGGTCTGCGAGAAGGCGACGATGCCGTCGTAATGCGCTTTCGCACCGCCCATCATGCCCTGACGCCACCAATTCTGGATGACGGCCTCCGACGGCTTGGCGCCCGGACGGTTGTAGCCGTAGAACGGCCCCGCCGGAAGATCGCGATAGAATTGCGAGCGGTTGGCGGCGAGCTGCGCCTGAAGTCCGTCAAACACTTCCTTAGGCAAGCCGCCGGGATTGGCCGGTGTCTTCACCATCAACGGCGGCACCGCGCTGATGATGGCCGCCTTCGCCACCCGGCTTTCGCCGTGCCGTCCGAGATAGTGCACCACCTCCCCGCCGCCGGTGGAATGGCCGACGTGAACGGCATTCTTCAGGTCGAGATGCGCCGTCAACGCCGCAAGGTCGTCGGCATAGTGATCCATGTCATGGCCATCGCCGGTCTGGCTGGACCGGCCGTGGCCGCGGCGGTCATGGGCGATAACGCGAAAACCGTGATTGAGGAAGAACAGCATCTGCGTATCCCAATCATCGGCCGAGAGCGGCCAGCCATGCGAGAACACGATCGGCTGACCCGAGCCCCAGTCCTTGTAATAGATTTCGATACCGTCTTTGGTCTTGATCATTGACATGGCGCGTACTCCTTTGTGAACACCGTCATTGCGGGACACGCGACAGCGTGGACCCGGAATCCAGAAGTTGTCGGATCGAGATTCCGGGTTCGATGCCGAACCTGTCATCGGGCCGCGCTTCGCGCGGATCCGTTGGCATCGCCCCGGAATGACGACCCGGATCAGGCCGGCCGGAATCGCCTGATCGCGCCGATGATCATGACAATGAAAAACACCAGCACGATGCCCTGGACCACGGCGAACACCGGTCCGGACGGCGGGTTACCCGGCGCCAGCGCGGTCAACGCCGGGATCTTCAGGAAGCTCTGGATCACCAGCACGAAGACGTTGAAGTAAAGCGAAAGCAGCGCGGTCACGGCATAGATCCAGCGCCACGCGCCTTCGAGCTTCATGGCGTAGAGCGCGATGCAGGCGATCGCCAGCAGCACGAGTGACAAGATGCCGACCATGTGCGACGGCAGCAATTTCTCGAACGGAAACAGGAAGCCGGTGGCGCTGGTCAAAATCGTGAATAGCAGGAAGATCGCGGTCAGGCCCGGCATCCTGTTGGAGCCGAGCATCCCGAACATGACGATGATCCCCGCGAGGATGGCGATCAAACTGATAATGACGTGCAGAATAGTAAAGGCGGACAAACTCATACCCAAGACCATGACGCGCTCCCCATTTTCATGACGGCCAATGCTACGACTCCGTTTTGGAAATTGCCACATGCGCCCCAAGGGTCACGGCGCCTAATCCGGCATGCCGCACCGCTTAAAAAATGCACAAACCTTTTGGTGCAAAGACTTTTGCATGATCGCCGCACACTGCGGCAGTCATGCCGCGGACACCTAACGATCGAGAAACTCGACCAGTTTCGGGATCACCTGGTCGGGCGCTTCTTCCATCAGCCAATGACCGGAGCCTTTGACCAGCACGCCCTCGACGTTATCAGCCACCATCCGTCCCTGCTCGATCAGGAACGGACCGCCGGCTTTTTCGCCCGACAGCACCAGCATCGGCATTTTCAGTTTGGTTTTTGCAAATTTCGCAAAATCCTCGGCATCTTTCGGGAAGGCGCGGAAAACTTCCATTCCGGCTTTCATGTGGCCCGGCTCGGCATAGGCCTTGGCATAAAATTCGCGATCCTTTTCCGACACTGATTTCGTGGGACTAGCTGCGAAATCATCCCAGAAATGATTGAGATAAATCCGCTCACGGCCGGTGACCAGCGCCAAGGGCGTCTTGCCGTAGAAATGGAAATGCCAGAGGTCGCGCAGCAGAAAGACGCTGTTCCAGTCGCCGACGCCGGGCAGAAAGGCTTCCATCAGCACCAGCCGATCGACTTCATCGGGATATTGCGCCGCATAGGCATAGGCGACCATCAGTCCGATATCGTGACCGACGAGGCGGATGCGCTCGTATTTGAGGCTTTTCACCAGCGCGTGGATGTCCTGCGCCATCGCTGCCTTGGTGTATCCATCCTGGGGCGCGGACGAACCGCCAAAGCCGCGCAAATCCGGCGCGATCACGGTATGTTTGTCGGCCAATCTTGCGATCAGCGGCAACCACATGTGGCTGGTTTGGGCATAGCCGTGCAGCAGGACGATCGGGTCGCCCTGGCCGGAGATCAGGTAACGCAGCCTGACGCCGTTGACCTCGGCGAACTCGCTTTGCATTGGTTATTCTTTCTGCCTTGAGGAAACTGCCTTCAGTAATAGCGCGGGATCGGGCCGTTATGCGGAGTTTTGCGGTTCGACAGATCGAACAAAACTTCGTCGATAAAGCACCAGCCCCATCCTTCCGGCGGGTCGTAGCCCTCGATGATCGGATGCTGGGTGGCGTGAAAGTGCTTGGTCGCGTGCCTGTTGGGGGAATCGTCGCAGCAGCCGACGTGGCCGCAACTGCGGCAGATCCGCAGATGCAGCCACGCGCTGCCGATCTTCAGGCATTCCTCGCAGCCGAGCGCGCTCGGCGTGACGTCGCGAATACCCGCGATGTGAGTGCAGCCTTTTGCCAACCGCGTCAGACGTCCTTGGCGTCGAACAACAAGATATCCGCGCCGCCGGTTGCAAAATTGGGCACATCTCCCGCAGCGGCCTTGCCCTCGGCGCTGCCGAAGGCGTTCTGCACGGCGGCCATGCTGTCAAAGGTCAATGTTGCGATCAGGTGGATGCCGGACGGCCCGGCAGGCGTCGCAACAGGTCCCCGGCTGACCTGATATTTTCGAAGGCCGGGCATCTTCTTCGCGAGCGGGATGTGAGTCTCGGCATAATATTTGTCGAAAGCAGCCGGATCCTTTGGTGTCTTGTACAGCACGACGACGTCAGCCATAGCGTTCTCCCTTTACGGTAACCAGTCTTGTTATGACGCGCTGACTATAGCGCCGGTTTTGCGGCATCGCCAAGAAAGCCGTGCAGCGCCGCCACCACCTGCGCGCCCTCGCCGATCGCGCCGCCGACCCGCTTGACCGATCCCGAGCGCACGTCGCCGACCGCGAAAACGCCGGGCACCGAGGTTTCCAGCTGCGCCACCAGCCGCCCCTGATTTTGCTCGGATTGCGCGCCGGTGACGACAAAGCCTCCGCGATCGAGCGTGACACCGCAGCCGTCGAGCCAGTTGGTGGCGGGTTCGGCGCCGGCAAACAGGAACAAATTGCGGATTTCGATGGTATTGTCTTCGCCGGACAGGCGGCTGCGAAAGCGCACGCGCTCGAGTGCCGCGTCATCCCTGCCCTCGAGCCCGACCACCTCGGTGTGAAACACCAGTTCGATATTCGGCGTCGCCTCGATGCGTTCGATCAGATAACGCGACATGCTGGCGCCTAGGCCACCGCCGCGGATCATCATGTGGACCTTTTTGGCGTGGCCCGACAGGAACACCGCGGCTTGCCCTGCCGAGTTGCCGCCGCCGACAAGCACGATCTCCTGTTCCGCGCACAGCCGCGCCTCGATCGGGGAAGCCCAATACCAGACGCCGCGGCCTTCGAATTTCTCCAGGTTTTGGATTTCGGGCCGCCGGTAACGCGCGCCGCTTGCCACCACGATGGAACGCGCGCGCACCGTATCGCCGCCATCGAGCGCCAGCGCGAAGGCGCCATCGGCGCGCGAACAATCGAGCGACTTCGCCGTGATCGGAATCCTGATGTCGGCGCCGAACTTTTGCGCCTGGCTGAAGGCGCGGCCGGCCAGCGCCTGGCCGGAGATGCCCGTCGGGAAGCCGAGATAATTTTCGATACGCGCGCTGGCACCGGCCTGGCCGCCATAGGCGCGGGCGTCCAGCACCACCACCGAGAGACCTTCGGAAGCCGCATACACCGCGGTCGCAAGCCCCGCCGGGCCGCAGCCGACGATCGCAGCGTCGTAGATCCGGCTTCCCGCGGGACCGCCGATCATGCCGAGCGCGCGCGCGAGCTCGGTCTCACTCGGATTGCGCAATACGGTGCCATCTGCCGCCACCGCCAGCGGCCAATCGGTCGGCGAAGGCGAATAACGCGCAATCATCTCGGCGGCGTCGTTGTCGCTTTCCGGGTCGAGCAGATGATGCGGAAAACCGTTGCGGGTGAGGAATCTCTGCAGCCGGACGACGCCCGAGGAATTCGCAGGCCCGATCAGCACCGGGCCGCCGACGCCACCCTGAATCAGGCTGACGCGGCGCAGGATCAGCGCGCGCATGATGCGCTCGCCGAGATCGGCTTCGGCCACCAAAAGCGCCCGCAGCCGCTCCGGCGGAATCAACAGCGTCTCGACCTCGCCCTCGGCATGGGCGTCGACCAGCGCGACGCGCCCCGAGAGCTGACCGATTTCGGCGAGAAACTGACCCGGCCCCTGATCGATCACCGGCGTGATGTGGCCAAGACCATCGCGCTGGGTGATCGCGACATGGCCAGACAGCACCACGTACATGCCGGGTCCGGGCTTGCCGGTCTCGAACAGCATGTCGCCATTCTTGTAACGGCAAACATCGCCGAACCGGCGCATCCGCGCGATCTCCTGCGGCGTCAGCGTCGGGAAGGTCTGCGCGAGACGCGGAAACGTGGCCGCCAGCGCGGCGGCGTCGTTGGTTTTGTTTGCTGCCGTGTCGTCTGCGCTGCCCATTTCCGTCTCACATCTTCAAAAAAATAAAACCTGCCGCGGGCAAAGCCCGGCCCATTAGCCTGGCTTTTTTCCGCCGCCGTCATGTGGTGGAGCGTCATCAGGATTGGAAGACGCCGTTGCGACATCGCTGCGCGCCCGCGCCTGCGATTTTCGCCTCTTGAGATTTTCGCGCAATGCCAGTTTCAGCCGATCCGTCCGCGGATTTTTCGCATGCCCGCCGGTTTGCCTGTCGTCCTTATCGTTCTCATCCTGCATCGTGAACCTGCTCATATGACCGGGGGAGAAACCGATGGACGACACCGCCTTGTCGCCTGGGGGCGATCGAAGCCTGTTGGGCTCGCTTATTGGCCAACATATTGTGTTTCGCTCGCCATTCGTGCAATCGCCGATCCCCGGCCGCGACTTAGGCCCTGCAGCGAGGAAAATGGGGAACCGGACGGCCCGCCTAGGCGCCCGGAGCCGTTGGGCGGTTTTCCGGGCCGGGTTTGTCGCTTTTGAGGCCCGCGCAGGCCGGCCGCGCGCTTGCGCGGGCGGGGTCCTTGTGGCAAGGATCGGCCGCCTTGTAGGGGCCTGTTTTGGCCGATTCTTGTATCCCGGGCATGCTGCCGTAGCTCAGTGGTAGAGCACTCCATTGGTAATGGAGAGGTCGACAGTTCAATCCTGTCTGGCAGCACCAGCCGTTCTGGCGAAAAAGCCCTCTAAAATCAGCATAAATCCAGGTTTTTGGTGGGCTGCCGGTTGCGGCCGTTTTAGCCATTTCGGCCGGAACGGACCGAGAAAGCGTGTGCCAACTGACACAAAACCGGCACAGCGGTTCGCATGTTGTCCGCGCGTCCGGATCGCACAGCCTGGGGCCATTACGCTTCCCGCGACAACGCCCCTTTGGACGCCGACCACCTCGCGCCGATACCAGGGTGCCAGCATCAGCCGGACTTCGCGCGTTCCGCCGCTTGTTTCACGCGCTCCGGATCGGCTTCTATCTTGACGCCTGCGCGCTCCTGCTCGAGCAGCATCACGGAGCGCGAGTCGCGTGCTTCCCAGCCGCGGTTGCAGGCTTCTCTCATTTCGGCGTAGGCGAGGTTGCAGATGCGCATCGGCACACCGAGCTCGCGTCCCAGCTCGGTCGCGAGCTTGACATCCTTGGTGGCGAGCTTGAGCGCAAAATTCGGCGGATCGTATTTGCCGGGCAGGAACTGATCGAGCAGGCCGTCGAACGTGAAGCGGCGGCCGCCGACGCCCTGCCGCACGGCTTCCCACAGTGCCACGGGGTCCATGCCGGCTTTCACGCCCATGGTGAATGTCTCGGCGAGCGCACAGGTGATCGCATAGCCCGACATGTTGTGCACCAGCTTGGCGATCGTCGCGGTGCCGATCGGCCCGATATAGGCCGCGCGATCACCCATCGCGTCGAGGACGGCCTTGTGCCTGTCATAGGCGGCTTTGTCGCCGCCAACCCAGATCGCCATCTTGCGCGAGGCCGCACCGGACGGCCCGCCGCTGACCGGCGCGTCGAGCATGTGCGCGCCCTTGGCGGCAAAGGCCTCGTGAATTTTTTTCACGACGCTTTGCGAGTTTGTCGACAGATCGAAGTAGGCCGCGCCCTTTTTTACACCTTCGATCAGGCCATCGGCGCCCAGCGAGACGCGCTCGACATCCCCAGGCTCAGGCAGCGAGGTGAAGATCACGTCGGACTTCTCGGCCAGCGCCCGCGGCGTATCCGCCCACTCGGCGCCCGCCTGCAAATGATGGCCCGCCGATTGCCGGTGCAGGTCGTGCACCACGACCTTGTATCCGGCCTTGAGGATGTTGGTGGCCATCTTGCCACCCATGGTGCCGAGCCCGATGAAGCCGACAACAACGTCATTGGCCATTGTCATTCCCCCTTGTCGCCTTCGACCAGCACCGTGTAGGCGACCTGTGCGGCCGACATCGCGGCCGGCCAGCCGGCATAGAACGCCATGTGGGTGATGACTTCGGTGATCTCTTCCTGCGTGACGCCATTTGCGATCGCGCGCGACAGATGCGACACCAGTTGCTCCGGCCGGTAGGTCGCGACCAGCGCCGCCACCGTGATGAGACTGCGGTCGCGCTTCGAGAGAGCTTTGCGCTCCCACAGGTCGCCATAAACAACGTCGTTGGTGTAATCGACCAGCGCCGGCGTAAACGCCTTGATGCGGTCGCGTTTGGCGGAAGGCGGTGCCTTGGCCATGCGTCTCTCTCCGGTTTCTTCTAATGCCGCGTGTCGTGGCGCGGCGTTTTTCGTCGCCGTTGAAGCGAAAACCAAAATTTCATTACCATCGCCGAACGGAGGTGTCGACCAGCGCAAATCGCCGAGCTGGCACGCGCGGATCGGCGCGCTAGTCCGGCGACGGCAATATCCGCTTTCCGGTAGTGCGCTAATCGATGGAAATATTTGCCTCGCGGGCGACCTTGATCCAGCGCTCGGTTTCCAAACGCATCAAGCCTCCGAATTGCTGCGGTGTCATGGTTTCAGCTTCGGCGCCCTCGTTTGAAAGAAACATCATGAGTTCGGGTGAGGTCAGCATTTTGCCGATCTCCGAGTTGAGCGCATTGACGACATTCGCAGGCATCCCGGCCGGGCCGACAATGCCCCACCAGGACCACAGATCAAAGCCTGATATCCCCGACTCCTCGAGAGTCGGCACATCAGGCAGAAGCGCCGTTCGCTTGGCGCTTGTCACCGCAAGCGCCTTGGCCTGGCCACTTTGGGCGAGCTGCAGCACCTGCGGCAGACTCGATACATAGATGTCGACGTGGCCGCCGAGAAGATCGTTGAGCGCCGGCGCACCGCCCTTGTAGGGAACATGCAGGAACTTGGCGCCCGCCGAAAGCGCGATGAGCTCGGCCGCAATCTGATTGATGCTGCCGGGACCGGCCGAGGCGTAGGCGATCCGGCCCGGTTTGCTCCTGGCCAGAGCGAGCAATTCTTTGGCGGATTTCACCGGGAGCCTGTTCGACGCGGTGAGCAGGAGCGGCGAGCGAGCAATAAAGGCGACCGGCGTGAAGTCCTTGATCGTGTCGAACGGCATGCTCTTCTTGATCGCCGGGTTGATCGTGAAGGTCGACGACACCAGGAGGAGCGTGTAACCGTCTGGCGGCGCCGCGGCGACGGCAGAGCTGCCGATGATACCGCCCGCGCCGGCGCGATTTTCGACCACCACCGGCTGACCCCACGCCTCGGCAAGCTTCTTGCCGATGGCGCGGCCGACCATGTCGTTCGAACCCCCGACCGCGAACGGAATAATCAGCGTGATCTGCCTGGACGGATATGTTTGCGCGCGCCCCGCCGAGCTCGTGAGCACAAGTGCCGCGGCAAGGAAAGCTCCAGCCTTGATCATGATAGGTTTCTCCCTGCGCCTGATGTTATGGCAAACGTGTACTCGAAAATGACCTATAATCATCGTATCTGCGACAGACATTTTGGCGATCGCAGCCTTTTTCACTTCAAGGATAAGCCATGGACTTCCAACTCACCGACCAGCAGCGGCGGATGGTAGCCGCGGTGCGCGACCTCGCTCAGGGAGAGTTCAAGGCAAACGCGCACAAGTACATGGATGGCACGTTTCCTTGGGAAAACATGAAGAAGCTCGCCGATATTGGCGTGCTTGGCATGTCGGTCCCCGAGGAATATGGCGGCCTTGGCTTGCCGGTATTCGATACGGCGCTGGTGCTCGAGGAGATCGCGAAGACTTGTTATGTTACCGCGATGGCCACCCTCGGTGAGGCCGGTGTTCAGACCCGTGTGATCGCGACCTACGCTCCCAACGGTATTCGCGAGCGAATTCTTCCGAAGGTCGTCTCTGGCGACTGCATTTTGGCCGTCTGTATGACCGAGCCGCACGCCGGCACCGATGTCGCGAACTACCGGACCAACGCCGTCATCAGGGGCGACCGCGTCATTCTCAATGGGACAAAGACGCTGATCAGCCGAGCCAGGGAGGCCGGCATGTTCGTCATCTTCACGCGGATCGACGGCAAGCCTGGCCGCGAGGGTATCGGCTGCGTTCTGCTGGAGCCCGATACGCCGGGTTTCGAAGTGACCGGGACCTACCACACGATGGGCGGCGAAAACCTCCACGAGATCCAGTTCAACAATTGCGAATTGCCGCTGGAGAATCTCGTGATTCGCGATGACGGCTTTCGAAAACTGCTGAACGCTTTCAACACGCAGCGCTGCCTCAATCCGAGTATATCGCTTGGGCTGGCCGAGGGCGCTTTTGAAGAAGCCCGCAAATATGTCAGGGACCGAACGGTGTTCGGAAAGGCGATCGGGGACTATCAAGGCGTGCGCTGGAAACTCGCCGAGATGTACCGCGAGATCGAGACGGCCCGCAGCATCCTCTATCGCGCCTGTATCACGGCCAATCCGTTTCCCGATCCTTTCATGGCGGCGGTGGCCAAGATCACGTGCAACGAGATGTCCAACCGGGTCACCAGCGAAGCGATTCAGCTGCATGGCGGATTCGGTTTCACCGACGAATTCGCGGTATCGCGTCTCTATCGCGGGGCGCGCTACGGCACGCTCGGCGGCGGCACCTCCGAGACGCTCCGTGATCTTATCGGCAAGCGGATCATGGATGCGGCGGAGACGGGCGTCGAGCTCCTGGCTTATGACATGATGACCGGCGCTGATCTCGCGGTATGACGATCCAAATGGTGCTGCGGGGACCGAGTCGGGTTCTCGCCTCGACGGCGGACATTGCTGCGTCCGCCGCCCTACCCTGCCTTCAGCACCTGAAAAAACCGCGCGGACACCGTATTAAACCGGCACGCCCGGGTCTATGCTGTGGTCAATAAGACAGTTGGCATGGGAGGAAACACAATGTCGACCAAGCTGCACGTCATCACGCGTCGTCAAGTCCTGGCGGGATCTGCCGTCAGCGCCGCCGCCTTGGCCTCGGGCTTTCCCGCACCGGCCATCGCCAACAGCGATCCGATCCTGATCGGATATCTGCCGGCGCTCACCGGTCCGTCATCGTCCACCGGGGTTGGCATCAACCGCGGAATCCAGTTGGCGGCGCAGGAGATCAACGCGGCCGGCGGCGTTGGCGGGCGGCAGCTCGAACTGATCACCCGCGACACCCAAAGCGATCCGACCAAGGCCGTCAACGGAGCGGCCGAGCTCACGCACGGGCAGAAGGTGAGCGTCGTCTTCGGTCCGGTCAATTCCGGCGAGTCGCTCGCAGTCGTGCCGCTGCTCGCGCGCGCGAACACGCCGCAGATCCATCCTTGCTGGGTCGATACCCTGACCGACCCGAAGAAATATCCGATGTGCTTCCGCAACGCGCCCACCAACCAGCAGATCGGCAGCGCCGCGAATCGCTACGTGGTTGAGGTGCTCAAGCGTAAAAAGGTCGCCGTGATCAGCGATGCCACTGGCTATGGCACCGCATCGGTCAACGCCTATGTGCCGATGCTCAAGAGCGTGGGCGCCGACGTCGTCTATCAGGGCAACGTCGACGCCGCCAATCCGGACCTCAAGCCTGAGCTGTTGCGCATGCAGTCGGCGGGAGCCGAAGCGATCATGCCCTGGAGCGTGAATGCCGGCTTCCTGTCGCGCATCATCAATACGCGCGGGCAGATGGGATGGGACGTGCCGATCGTCGGCCAAACCACGCTCGGCTCCGGCCAGACCAAGGCCCTGCTGGAAAAGCCCGAATACTGGGCGAAGGTGTACCCCAACAATTTCCGGCCGGTTTGCTACGCCGCGGGCGGCAAGCTTTCGGATCGCACCAGCGCTTTCGTCGACCGTCTGAAGAGCGCCAAGATCGACATGGGCGACACGCTCTTGTGGTGGATCGCGCTCGGCTATGACAGTCCGCGGATGATCGCCGAGGCGATGAAGAACGTCGGTACCGAGCCGGAACAGATCGTCGGCTATCTCAACAAGCTCAAGGAATTTCCGGGCGTCTACGGCGACATCGCCTTTACAGCCGATAAGCACGACGGCTACCCGGACAACGAGGTGGTGATGGTCGAGGCCAATTCGCTCAAGGACGGCGCGTTCAATCTGGCTCCCGGCTACGGCGCTTGAGCCGATGGTCGAATCGATCGTCTCGACGGGGCTGGCGATCGGCTGCGTCTACGCACTGATCGCCATCACGTATAATGTGATGTTCTCCGCCTCGCGCGTGTTCAGCTTCACCGCTGGCACGCTCGGGATGGTTGGCGGCGTGCTGGGCTCGCTGTTTATCGCCCGGATGGGTACGCCGGTAGCTGTCGGCTTTCTCCTTGCATTGGCCGGCGGCGCAATGCTCGGCATCGTCACCGAGATCGTTGCCGTGCGGCCGGTGCTCAAGAGCCTGGACCAGCATCTCTACGTGCTCTCCACGCTGGCGCTGGCGCTGATAATCCAGCAGTTCACCGCGATCGAATGGAGCACGGAGCAGCAGCCGTTTCCGCGGCTCTTCGACATCGCCCGCGGCGGATTCGATCAGCAGTTCTGGCTACCGATGCTCGCCTGCGCGGCGGTGATCGTCGGCCTTGAGCTGCTCTATCGCCACACCCTGATCGGCCACGCCTTTCTGGCGATCGCCGAGGACAACTTTGCTGCGCGCGCACTCGGCCTGCCGGAACGCTCATTGCGCATGGCGAGTTTTGCGCTCGCCGGGGTGATCGGCGCGCTTGCGGGTTTTGCCGGCGGCGAAATGCTGCTGGCTTTTTTTGCCAATGCGCCGATGCTGACCTTCTATGGATTTGTCCCGGTCGCGCTGGGCGGCATGGGCAACAACCGCGGCGCCGTCGTCGCCGGCCTCCTGCTCGGATTGTTTCAGCAAGCGGCGAACTTCCTGGTGGGCGGCATCTTCGCCTCGGTGGCGGTCTTCGCGGTGTTCATCATCGTGCTGCTGGCGCGCCCCGAGGGCCTTGCCGGCGCAACCTTCCAACGACGCGTTTAATGGATACGCAAGCAACACAATTGCGCCCGAGCTACGCAAATGTGCCGGGCTCAGCGGGCGCGTTCAGCGCGGCGCTGCCTTTCCTGGCGCTGCTGCTTTTCGGCATCTCGTTCCCGCTGTTCGGCGGCGGCTATTGGGGCGTGATCGCGACCCGCGCCTGCGTTTACTGGGTGCTGGTGTCGGGCCTCAATCTGGTCGTCGGGTTCGGCGGCCAGATCGCGATCGGCTGGGTGGCACTGCTCACGCTCGGAGCCTATAGCACCAGCGTTCTCGCGGCCGGCAACGTTGCGCCGGCGTTGCCGCCCTATCTGGCGCTGGCGATTGCGGCCGTGGTCGGCGCCATCTTCGGCTTGATCATCGGCCTGCCGGCGCTGAGGCTGCGCACCTTCTATTTCGCCATCACGACGCTTGGCTTCGCCACCATCGTCACCCAGGTGGCGTTGGCCTGGCAGAGCGTGACCGGGGGCGGGGTCGGCGTTGCCGGACCGATCTTCCCGGAACCCTTCGCTTCGCAGTGGGGTTTCTACTATTTCTGCTTCGGCCTGGCGGCGATCTGCACATGGATGACGGTGAATGTCGCGGCGAGCCGCTTCGGGCGCGCGCTCACCGCGATCCGCGACGCGGAGGTGGCGGCAGAAGCAAGCGGCATCGCCAAACCCGCTTTGTTGGGGACGGTGTTCCTGTTCAGCGGTGCCGTCGCTGCGGTTGCCGGCGGTCTGTTCGCCGCATTGCAATCCTACATCACGCCGGACGCGTTCACGCTCGACCTGTCGATCCTGTTCTTCATCGCCATCCTGATCGGCGGGCGTGGCTCCATTCTCGGGCCGCTCCTCGGTACGATTCTTTTGACGGTGCTGCCGGAATTTGCAGCACCGCTGGTCGCGTGGTCGACATTTCTCTATGCGGTGTTGCTGCTCGTTATCGTGCTCGCGATCCCCGGCGGAATCGCCGAGATCCTGGATTTCAAGAACCGTCGCCCGCTCGAGAACGATCGCGCGATCATCCCGCGGCCCGAGCTGCTCGAACCGCTGCTCAGCGCGCCGCCCGATGCCGGCGCCTTAACGCTGGAAGGGGTGGCGCTGAGTTTCGGAGGGGTGCGTGCGATCGACGGGCTCGACATCGAGGTCCGGCCCGGTCAAGTGCATGGGCTGATCGGCCCCAACGGCAGCGGCAAGACCACGACACTAAACGTCATCTCGGGTTACTACGCGCAGCAGCGAGGTACGGTCAGGCTGAACGGTGCCGCGCTGCCGGTGTTCGCGCGCCACCGGCGCGCGCACATGCGGATTGCGCGAACGTTCCAGACCCCCCGCATCGTCGGTTCCGCGTCGGTGCTGGAGAACGTCATGATCGGCGGCACGATCGACGGCAAGGGCACGTTCGTCGAATCATTGCTGTCGCTGCCGCGCCATCGACGCGACGAAGCCACGCTGCGCGATACCGCCATGCTGACCTTGGCGGCGGTCGGGCTGGAGCGGCTCGCCCCTGTGCGCGCCGACCGCCTGCAACACAGCGAGTTGCGGTTCATGGAGATCGCCCGCGCGCTGATGTTGCGCCCGACGTTTCTGATGCTCGATGAACCGGCGGCCGGCCTGTCCGCGGAAGAAATCCGCCGCCTCGGCGAATTGATCAAGGCGATCGGCCGAGCGGGCACCGGTGTTCTGCTGGTCGAGCATCATGCCGACTTGATCTTCGACATTTGTGATCGCGTGACCGTGCTCAACCTGGGAAAAGTGCTGGCGGCCGGCACGCCGTCCGAGATCCGCGCGCATCGGGAGGTGGTCACCGCCTATCTCGGATCCTGACCCTCTCCTGCGCGTCATTGGCCTTTGGTCGCCAGGGCATGATCCAGCAAAGGAATACCGGTTTTCCGACAAGACCATGCTCAACAAAAAATCTAGCGTGCGATGGTGTTTCGACCTAACCTCACAGCGCTCCAGATTGACAAGAAGACGGAGGCCCATCTTGCCCACGAAAATCGAAATCGGCAGCGCCACGATCCACCGCATCGTTGAGCAGGAGGGTCCATTCTTCGAGGCGATGCAATTTTTCCCGACCATGACGAGGGAGCTTCTCGACGAGAACCGGGGGTGGCTGCAGCCCAGGTTCCTCGATGCCAGGGATCAGCTGATGCTCTGCATCCAGAGCTACATCGTGCAGACACCTCACCACACCATCATGATCGACAGCTGCGTGGGCAACCACAAGCCGCGACCGACGCGGAGCTTCTGGAACATGATGAATTCCGATCGCTACGAGAACAACCTCGCGGCAAGTGGATTTGGCGTCAACGATATCGATTTTGTCATGTGCACGCATTTGCATACCGACCACGTCGGGTGGAACACTCGGCTCGAGAACGGCCAATGGGTGCCGACCTTCCCGAAGGCGCGCTACATATTCGCTGACCGTGAACTTGCCTACTGGACCGCGCGCCACAAGGACGACCCGGCAGCGTGTCCATGGGTTACCGATTCCGTGCTGCCGATCGTGGCCGCCAATCGCGTCGATATCGTCAAAAGCGCGCACGCCTTCAACGATCTCGTGACCCTGATCCCGACGCCCGGTCACACCATCGACCACTATTCCGTGCAGGTCGGCAAGCCCGGCGCCGATGCCGTCATTACCGGCGACATGATCCATTCGCCGCTGCAAGCCCGATATCCGGAACTCGGCATGATGTCGGATTACGACTCCGGGCAGGCGGGAGTTTCGCGGCGGGAATTGTTCGGCCGCTTCTGCGATACGTCGACGCTGATGTGCACGGCGCACCTTCCGTCGCCGTCCACCGCTCGCGTGGTGCGCTGGAAGGATGCATTCGACTTCATCGACGTGTAGATCGGCCTCGACGTTTCGGGAGCATGCCGGTATGTCGGCCGCGCCTGCGGCTTGACAGTTTACAGCATCGTTTCCGCGATCTTTTCCGCGGCCATCAAGGTTGGAAAGTTGGTGTTGGCACACGGCACCACGGGGAAGATCGAGGCGTCGACCACGCGCAAACCCTGCACCCCCTTTACGCGGCCTTGGGTATCGACGACCGCCATCGGATCATCCGGCCGGCCCATGCGGCATGAGCACGAGGCGTGCCACACGCCGATCGCCGCCTTGCGCACGAAGGCTTCCATCGCCTCGTCGTCACGCATGACCTCGTCGAACGTGAATCCTTCGACAACGAAGGTGTCGATCATGTAATGGCGCAGCGCCGCCGGCCCATCCATCAACGCGGCGGCAATTGCGGTGAGGACCTTGTTCCTGGAGTTGACCACGCCGATCTTGCGCACGCGATCGGTGTAAGAGGCCGGGAACGGTTTGTCGGTCACGGCTTTCACCGGCGCGCTCATCTGCAGGCCCGCCATCTTGCGAAAGCCACTCGCCAGGCGGTCGAGGTCGCGCCGATCCGACAGCAGGTTGAACTCGACGATCGGTTCGGCGGAGGGATCGCGCGAGGCGAGCTTCACCTGCCCGGTCTCGGAATAGGTCTTGTTGACGAAGGTGAGCAGCGAGCCGATCTGCGCGCCGACTGCGTGCCAGGCCGACTTGGTCAGCACGGCGACGAACATGTCGCCCTTGGGCACGGCTGAAAGCCCCGAGGAGTAACGCAAGCCCATCTGGATATGCCGCCTTGTGTGCTCGTTCATGCGCGCGCCGCGGCGAACGAAGGACGACAGCGAGATCGAGGGATGATCCATCAGGCGCTGGCCGACGCCCTCAAGACCCATCAGGATCGGAATGCCGATGTCCTTGAGATGCCCGACCGGGCCGATGCCGGCGCGCAACAGATGCGCCGGCGAGTGGATCGCGCCGCAGGAGAGCACGATCTCGCGGCCGCGAAACTCCTGTTGGCGGCCGTCGACCACCGCCTTTACGCCGACGCAGCGCGTGCCCTCGAACAGGAGCTCCTTGACCTGCGTGTTTGTCGAGATCGTCAAATTGGGACGCTTGCGCGTCTCGCGATCGAGATAGCCCATCGCGGCCGAGACGCGTTGCTCGGCCTGGTTGGAGTGGGTGATCGGGAAATAGCCTTCGACGAATTCACCATTCTGGTCGGGCAGGAATTCATAGCCTGCGAGCTTGCAGGCCTCGGCAACGGCCCGCGAATGCCCCGTCCAGTGCTCTGGCGGGATGCGGCGGACCGCGATGCGGCCATCCTTGCCGTGGTACGGTCCGTCGAAATCGAGGTCGCGCTCGACCTTCCTGAAATAGGGCAGCACGTCGTTCCAGTTCCAGCCCGCGGCGCCGCGGGCCTCCCACTCCTCGTAGTCGGTCGGCGCCCCGCGGTTGGCCAACTGGCCGTTGATCGAGGACCCGCCGCCCAACACGCGCGCCTGTTCGTACTTCCGAAGCGGCGGGCGAGCCTCCTCGGGGTTGTTGTGGCTGACGACCTGCGTCGTGACCTTGAGTTCGGTCCAATGGAAGCGCGGATCGAAATAAGCCGTGCCCGAATAGCTGTCGCGAATCTCGGGCGGCTCGTTGCCGGGCGGCGTGTCCTGACCCGCCTCGCAGAGGAGGACCTTGTTCGCGCCCCTGGCGGAGAGCCTGTGGGCTAAGACCGAGCCGGCCGAGCCGCCACCAACAATGATCGTGTCGTACACTTCAGCGTTTCCCTTTTTGGTTTCGTGTTGAGAAGTTAGCGCACCTTCGACATCCGACCTATAACGTTTTGCGACATTCCTTATCGGTCGTCAAAAGCAACCCAACGGCCGCTTCGCGCGGCGGCCGTTGTCCGCGCTACTCGATCGAGGCGTCGCGATCGGGCGTTCATTCATGCGATCACTATATCGCGGCCTTTTCGTCCATCTCGATTCTTTATGGCGGTTTTCGTATCTTGCAAACACTGTCATCCATGTCTGCTTCTCAAACGTGAGCAGGCCTCGCGACAGCGATCACTCAACGTCCGACAAACAGGCTCGGCTCGCGCGAGATGCCTGGCCGACGGCCGGCCGCCTAATCCCGCGCAGCTCCAGTAACCAGATCAGAATGGTGACGTCATGGCTCCCTCTCGTGCCGCTCCCGCAGGTGACCGCATCGTTGAACCGATGATTGCGCTTGCAGGCTGCTCCAAGCAGCACCGAATCGTCGTGGCCGGGTCCAAGGCCGTCGAGCTGATGTTGGAGCTGCATCGCCGCGGCTACACTCGCGCGGCCGCCACGGCAAACTGCGGCCATCCGGCCGGCCAATACGGCGTAGCGTTGGTTGACTGGCGGCGGCGCACGTTCAAAACTCTGGAGGTCGCGCTTGATTGGCTGGTGGACTTCTTGAGCCCCGCCGGGGTACTGGTCGTCTGGGTCGATCCTCAAAAGGCCTCGGCCAACGAAACCCTTCGCCTTTCGCTGGAAGGGCGCGGATTTGTCATCGCGGACGGAACGGTCCATGAATGCGGCTGCGCCGTTTTGGCGCGGCGACGCGAAATGAATCCGATCCGCAAAGCCGCATAACCTGCCGTCATCCCGCTGCGGCTAGACCGGCCACCTGTGCCTTCGCGAAAACGTGTTAGGCATGGGCCGGACGTCAGAAGAGGCGGCCCGTCGTACCCGACATTGCGGGTTCCATCAGGCGGCTGTCGCGGCGGCGGTCATGCACAGGAGAATGCCAGATGGCAATCATGGAAACCAAGCCGCCCATTCCGCGTGCGATTCTCGTCGGCGTCCAGATCCCGGGTGTCGATGACGTCGCGCATGCCGCGAGCATCGACGAGTTGGGCCGCCTGGTGATGACGCTCGGTTACGAGGTCGTCGGAACATTATCGCAGAAGCGAGATGCGATCGACGGCGCGACGGTGCTCGGCAAGGGGCGGCTCGAGGAACTCGCGGCGATTACCGGCGGGACGGGCGTCGTCGGCTCGATGGCAATCCTCCGGAAGTCAAAGGCGCGCGAGCGCTTTGAAGACGCCGACGAGAAGAAGTCGAATGCCGCGCAGATCGAGCCCGATCTGAAGGCGCCGCCGAAGCCGGAGTTCGTGATCGTCGATCATGACATCTCCCCGAGCCAGGCACGCAACCTCGAGCGTGCGACCGGCGCGCAAGTACTTGATCGAACCGGCGTGATCGTGGAGATCTTCCATCGTCATGCACATAGCCGCGAGGCGAAGTTGCAGGTCGAGATGGCGCGGTTGAAGTACGTCGCGCCACGCCTGCGGGAATCGTCGGCGGGCGGCGAGCGGCAGCAGGGCTACGGCGCGGGCGAGTCCGATCTCGAACTGGATCGACGCAAGATCCGCGATCGCCTCGCGGAGCTGAAGGAGCAGTTGGAGGATATCCAGCGAGACAACGACGAGCGCCGTTCCGCTCGTCGCGATCAGCTCCGGGTCGCACTGGTCGGGTACACGAACGCAGGCAAGTCATCGCTGATGCGAGCGCTGACGGGTAGCGAGGTCCTGGTCGCGGACAAACTCTTCGCGACGCTTGACACCACGGTGCGCGCTCTGCAGCCCGCGGCAAAGCCGCGCGTACTCATTTCCGACACGGTCGGGTTCATCAAGAAACTGCCGCACGATCTCGTTGCGTCATTCCGATCCACGCTCGCCGAAGCGCTCGAGGCCTCGCTGCTGCTGTTCGTCGTTGACGCGTCGGATCCCACGCACGAATCGCAGCTGGAGGTAAGCCGGAACGTGCTGCGCGAGATCGGCGCGGACGTCGTCCCCTCGCGCCTGCTCCTCAACAAGATCGATCACGTGAGCGAGGCGGATCGTGCCGCCCTCCGCGCAAAGCACCCCGACGCAATCCTGCTCTCCGCGAAGTCATCCGAGGACGTGGCCGCGCTACGCGCGACGATTGTCGCGTTTTTTGAGGCTGCGATGGTGGAGGAGCAATTGGTGCTGCCGTATGCGAAACAGGGGCTGCTCAGCGATGTGCATGAGAACGCGCGCGTGCTCTCCGAGGAGTACGACATCACGGGCCGGATCATGAAGGTGCGCGGTTTGCCCGGCGCGATCGCCCGCCTGCGAAGAACCCTCGCCGCGTCGTGAGTTCGAGGCCGATCGGTTGCCACAAATGCGGATTTTAGACAAAAGTCGCCGGCGCTAAGTCGACACGACGGCACAGGCGGCAGGCGCAGCGGCTCGCCGGCTGCGCGCCACGAGCAGGAGATGGGTGGCGCGATCCATGAACTCCTGGCGTGAGGCATGCGCCTCCTCAAGCCGCTCGAGTTCATCGGCCAGCTGACCATCGCCCGGCGGAGAGACGGGATTCCATCGGGAATCCGGCATGAATCGACTGTGAAAGAGGTCGAGGCCGCGCAAATCCTCAATGTCGAAACAGCCGGCGAAATAGTTTCGCAATTCGACCGCTGTAAACTGGTGAAAGCTAAATGCAATATGTCGGCCGTCGCTGAGGTCGATCTCGCATCGGTTCCTGACGTGATCCTGTTTCAATCGGCGGACCTTCTCGATCGAGTCCACAAAGGCCGTTGGAGTGCTGCCGATCGGACGGACCGTCGTTATGAAATATCCCGACGTGACGCGCGCCATCTCTTTTGAGATTTCCGGCAAGCGTGCAACAGGCAGATGGCTGAGCGCGCTGTACAGGCAAAGAGTCAGATCGACGGAGGCATCGGGTTCCGGCAGCCGGTCCGCAAGGTCGGCGACGTCGAATGTGAGATTCACTCCAGGAAGGCTGCAGGGATTTCGGGCCGCCAACCGTGCCCGTTGTATTTGCGCCTGTGCGATGTCGAATCCACGCGCGGTAATGCTGCTGAATCCGAGCGCATGTGCGCGTATGACCAGTCGCCGCAGCCATGTACCGGGTCCGCAACCCGCGTCGAGGAACCTGACCGAGCTTGCACCGGAAGCCCGCAGGTCGGTCAGTTTCTTCTCCAGTACGGCCCAGACGCAGCGATCCGCGTAAGCGTGCATTCCGTCAAAGGCAAATGGCTGCGAAGGATCGCCATCGGCATAAGCGACATAATCGTCACCAGCGCGGTTGTAGATATCAGCAACGTCATCCGTTGCCTCATTATCAACTGCCAGGACAGAACGGCCAACTGCATGTGAGACGGGCAAATTTGACGCCCATTTCCGCGCAGGGATTGAATCGTGGTCAAACATGTGAAGCCTGCCAGACACGAGGTATCCAAGTTTCCATTTTTGCGGCTCATACGGCTTAAGGGCCGGCCGAGGCGCAGAAGATGTGCCGGGAGGTATATGAAGTCGAGACTGATTGCTGTTGCCGTTCATAAGCGCGTCATATGCGGCAATGACCGAACCCAGGCAAGGACTTGCCGCGTCGACGCCACTCAGCGAACGCGCGGCAGGATGTGCAATTCGGCTCGCGCGGTGGCGAGCACGGTGCCGGCCTCATCGCGAAGCTCGGCGTCGACCTTGGCCCTGCGCGCATCGCGCTCGCGGACCCGCGCCACCGCATAAAGCGGTCCCGGCCGGGCCGGCTTCAGGAACGATGTATCGAGGCGGGTGTGGACCGCCGTCTGTTCCGGCGGCAGCATTGCCAGCACGGCATTTCCGGTGGCGGCATCGAGCATCGCAGCCAGAAACCCGCCCTGCACGGTGCCGTGCCGGTTGGTGAACTCGTGCTTGGCGAGATACCGCACCCGCACCTCGCCGGCGTCCTTGTCCACCGCGACGACCTCCCGGCCCAGCAGGATGGCGGCGGGTGTCATCTGGTTCAAATGATCGGACATCAGGGTGCTCATATCCGGCGTTGCCGCGGCGGAGATCATACCGTCGCAGGCGCCAGCGGATGGCGCAATGCCTCCGTCATCGAATAGAGCGCGACGACAATCACGTTCGGTATCCAGGAGGTGTAAGCGAGCCAGACCGACATCGCCGAATAATCCGAAAATCCCAGCGCGAACCCGACCGGGATTTGCAGGCGCAAGGTCACCGCGCCGAAGGTCATCGCGTAGCTGAAGCGCATCAACAGGCGATGCAGCGCGAATTGGCGAGCCACGGCGGCGCGCCAGGCGCCAAGCGTCGTGCCGACCCACAACACCGCCAGAATGCCGAAGCCAAGCCCCGCGACCGGTCCGCCGGACGCCGAGAACGCGGTGGCGAGCCCGCCAATGCCGGCAATCACGCAAGCCGCGACATAGACGCGGCCCGACCAGCGATGGATTTTCGGATATTTCGCGCGAAGCCGGGACAAGAACTGAAACGGTCCGAGCAGAAGCGCCACCGGCGCGATCAGCATATGGGTCAGCGCCTGGACCGGCACCGCTCTGATGACGGCATGGATTTTCGGGTCGACGTCGAGCCAACGGTCAGCGAGCGCGCCGTAATAACGCAGCGAATAAAACGCCACGCCCGCGGCCAGCAGGGCCATGATCGCAAGGCCGGACCGAGCCAGAACCTTTCCAAACATCCGTTTTCCCGCTATTATCTTAACAATGTTCAGTTACGGTAGGAGCCAATTTGAACAGTGTCAAGATAAAACCTCGCCGCCGCAAGGCAAAGCAGCCGACCAGCTATCATCACGGCGATTTGCGGCGTCAGCTGATCGCCGCGGCGGAGCGGATCATCGTCGAGCGCGGCGTCGAAGGTTTCACGCTGCGCGAGGCGGCGCGCCGCGTCGGTGTCTCGCCGGCCGCGCCATCGCACCATTTCAAGGACGCCAAGGGGTTATTGACGGAGGTAGCGCTGCTTGGCTTTCGCGATTTCGCCGAAGCGCTGGCGGCCGCCGACAGACGCGGCGGCGAGGATCCGATGCGGCGGCTCGCTGAGCAGGGCACCGCCTATGTGCGGTTCGCGCTGAAATATCCGGCGCGTTTTCAGCTGATGTTCCGGATCGACAAGCACGACCACGGCAATGCCGAATTCGTGCGGGTCTCGGAGGCGTCGTTCCGCATCCTCAAGGATGCGATCCGCGCCGCCACCGGCACTTCGCCGGATCGGGAGCTGAGCCCCGACGGGCAGGGGCTGCTGATGGCGGTCTGGTCCATGGTGCATGGCTACTGCCATCTCGCCTTCGGCGGCGAACTCAGCAAGCCCGAGCGCGGCGGCGGCGGCCAGGCGGTGATCCTCGAGCAGCTGTTGCCACTGACGCTCAAGCACCTGCTGGCGGGATTGAAGAAATGAAATCTTCGCGGTGGCACAAGCCATTTCGTCGCAAGCATTTTTCCGCTTAACGGCGGCGTGAAAGCACTGTCTAAAATTCATTTTAATGGCGTCGGCGGAGACGCTACCTTACACCGGCTTCACGAAGTTCGGGTAACGCGAAAAGGATGCGCGACGCCGCCCGGTCGCAGCAGCGCTCCGCGGCAAAGGCGATCTGACGACGACGATGGAACGACCGGGCGGCGGCACGGTTATTAGCGGTTCAACGATCGGGGCAGTGATGAATATCCTTGACCCACAGGGGCCAATCGGAGCCGCCGACACCACCATCCTGATCGATTCGATCGCGATCATGCTGGCGATCGTGCTGCCGACCATCGCCGCGATCTTCGCCTTTGCCTTCTACTTTCGTGCCTCCAACACAACGGCATTCTACTGGCCGGACTGGGAGTATTCCGGACGTATCGAAATGGTGGTCTGGTCGATCCCGGCCCTCACCGTCATCCTGCTCGGCGGCGTCGCCTGGATCGGCTCGCATCAGCTCGATCCTGCTGCACCGGTGGCAGGAACGGGAAGCCCGGTCAGGATCCAGGTCGTATCGCTCGACTGGAAATGGCTCTTCATTTATCCGGACCTGCGGATTGCCACCGTCAACACGCTGACGGTGCCGGCCGGTGCGCCGCTGCACTTCGAATTGACCTCCGGCAGCGTGATGACCACGTTCTTCATTCCGCAGTTCGGCAGCATGATCTACACCATGAACGGCATGGTGACGCGGCTGCAGCTCCGCGCCGATAATGAGGGCACCTTCCAGGGCCTGGCGGCGCATTTCAGCGGCGACGGCTTTCCGGAGATGTTGTTCGACGTCCACGTGGTATCGCAACTTGCGTTTCCCGATTGGGTGGCGAGCACCGCCCGCAGCGACCGGGTGTTGAACGCCGACAGTTACTGGAAACTCGCCCAACAGTCGCTCGCGCCTGACAAGCCGACCTTTCGAGTGGACGATCCCAGGCTGTTCGAGGCGATCGCGACCCAGAAGATTCCGCCCGCGCCCGGGCCACGACTGACCACCGAAACCGCGCAATCGTATCTCGGAGCAAGCGATGCTCGGTAAGCTGAGTTGGTCGGCGATTCCGATCGATCAACCAATTCCATTGATTTCGGCGAGTGTGGTGCTGGTCGCAATCCTCGCGGTGCTCGCCTGGGTCATCATAAAGGGCCACCTGCCGTATCTCTGGGACGAGTGGATCACCAGCGTCGATCATAAACGCATCGGGGTGATGTACACGCTGCTTGCGATGGTGATGCTGCTGCGCGGCTTTGCCGATGCCATCATGATGCGTGGGCAGCAGGCGATCGCCTATCATTCGAATGGCTATCTGCCGCCCGAGCATTTCAACCAGATATTTTCAGCCCACGGCACCATCATGATCTTCTTCGTCGCGATGCCGTTCGTGATCGGATTGATGAATCTGGTGGTGCCGCTGCAGCTCGGCGTTCGCGACGTGGCGTTTCCGACCCTGAACTCGGTCGGTTTCTGGCTCACCGCCACCGGCGCATTATTGGTCAATATTTCGCTTGTCGTCGGCGAGTTCGCGCGCACCGGCTGGCTGCCCTTCCCGCCGTTGTCGGAATTGACCTATTCGCCCGGCGTCGGCGTCGACTACTATCTGTGGTCGCTGCAGATTTCCGGCCTCGGCACCCTGGTCGCCGGCATCAATCTTGTCACCACCGTGCTCAAGCTGCGCACCCGCGGCATGAGCTATTTGCGCATGCCGATGTTCTGCTGGACCACGCTTGCGACAAACCTGTTGATCGTCGCGGCATTTCCGATCCTGACCGCGACGCTGGCGATGCTGATCCTCGACCGCTACTTCGGCTTTCATTTCTTCACTAACGAAGCCGGCGGCAACATGATGATGTTCATGAACCTGATCTGGGCGTGGGGCCATCCGGAGGTCTACATCCTCGTGCTGCCGGCGTTCGGCATTTTCTCGGAAGTGGTCTCGACATTCTCCGGCAAGCCGCTGTTCGGCTACCGTTCGATGGTGCTCGCGACCATGGCGATCTGCGTCATCTCGTTCATGGTATGGCTGCATCATTTCTTCACCATGGGCGCCGGGCCCGACGTCAACGCGATCTTCGGCATCGCCAGCATGATCATCGCGGTGCCGACCGGCGTGAAGATCTACAATTGGCTGTTCACGATGTATGGCGGCCGCGTCCGCTTCGAGACGCCGATGCTGTGGTCGATCGGCTTCATGGTGACGTTCATCATCGGCGGCCTGACCGGCGTACTCCTGGCGGTGCCGCCCGCCGACTTCCTGCTGCACAACAGCCTGTTCCTGATTGCTCATTTTCACAACGTGATCATCGGCGGCGTGCTGTTCGGCGCGTTCGCCGGCTACACCTACTGGTTTCCCAAGGCCTTCGGTTTCCGCCTGCATGACGGTCTCGGCAAGGCGGCGTTCTGGTTCTGGCTGATCGGGTTCTATGTCGCCTTCATGCCGCTCTACGTGCTCGGCTTCCTCGGCATGACACGGCGGATGCAGCACTACGACGTCGCGGCCTGGCGTCCCTGGCTGATCGTGGCGGCGTTCGGCGCCGTGCTGATCCTGATCGGTATCGTCTTTCAAATCGCGCAGCTCGTCGTCAGCATCCGCCACCGCGAAGAGTTGCGCGACCGCACCGGCGATCCCTGGCAGGGGCGCTCGCTGGAATGGGCGACATCTTCGCCGCCGCCGGTTTTCAACTTCGCCATCCTGCCCGACGTGCAAGGTGGAGATGCCTATTGGCATCAGAAGACCCACGCCAACCTCGAAAAGACCGAACCGCACTACCGGGACATCGAGATGCCGCGCAATTCGCCGACCGGATTCGTTTGCGCGTTTTTCGCCAGCGTGATGGGCTTTGCCTTGATCTGGCACATCTGGTGGATGGTCATTGCCGGCTTCGTCGGCGCGGTCGCGACCTTCGTGGTGTTCGCCTGGCGCGACCATGACGAATACATCATCCCGGCGGCGGAAGTCGCGCGCATCGACCGCGCCAATCTCGCCGAACGGCGGGCGCTTGCCAGCCTGGAGGGAGCGTGATGACCGACACCACGATGGCTCTTGCGGGCAGCGACCCGCATCAGCTCGGCGGCATGGCAGCAATTGCCCATAGCGGGCCTGCCTCCAAGCGCATCGTCACCGGATATGGCTTCTGGATCTTCATTCTCAGCGACATGGTGATGTTCTCGGCGTTCTTCGCGACCTATGCCGTGCTGCTCGGGCAGACGGCGGGCGGGCCGAGCGGACGCGAGCTGTTCGACCTGCGCAACGTCGCGATCGAAACCGGCTTCCTGCTCGCCTCGAGCTTCACCTGCGGCCTCGCCTCGATCGCCGCCGATATCCGCAGCGCGAAATGGTTCCAGATTGCGATGGCCGTCACTTGCGTTCTCGGCCTCGGCTTTCTCATCATCGAAGGCCGGGAATTCGCAAGCCTCGTCGCGCGCGGCGCCGGGCCCACGCGCAGCGCCTTCCTGTCGGCGTTCTTCACGCTGGTGGGCTGCCACGGGCTGCACGTCTCGGCCGGCATCCTGTGGCTGTTGACGATGATGGCCCAGGTTTTCACCAAGGGGTTTCGGGCGGACATTATGCGCCGCGTCCTGTGCTTTGCGCTGTTCTGGCACGCCCTCGACATCATCTGGATCGCCGTCTTCACCGTCGTCTATTTGTTGGGGAGCGCCGCATGAGCAACGGGCACCAGGAGATCGACGACCGCCTTGACCTCGCACCCGGCGACGAGCATGTCGAAGGCGTCGGCTCCAGGGTACTCGGTTATCTGACCGGCCTTGGTCTCGCCATTCTGCTGACGGCGACATCTTTCTTTGTCGCGGGAACCGATCTGGTATGGCAGCCCAGCATTCCGGTAGCGCTGGTGGTGCTGGCGATCGCGCAGATGGGGGTGCATCTGGTGTTCTTCCTGCACATCACCACCGGCCCCGACAACGCCAACAACGTGCTGGCGCTGGCCTTCGGCGTCCTGATCGTGCTGCTCGTGATCGGCGGCTCGCTCTGGATCATGGCGAACCTGAACCACAACATGATGCCGATGGATCAGATCATGCAGATGCAGCGGTAGCCCAATTATTGGCGGCCTGCGAGCCGGCACCGCCAAAAATTAAGGCTTCTTTCAGGTTTCATTAAGGCATTATTAATCACAGAAAGTTGTTGTTCCTCAACAGATTGGGTTGTCGGTGAGTGTGGCCGATGAGTGACAGCATTTTATGCAAAAGCTGTCTAAGTGCGCGCCATGGATGGCGCCGAAGCGCGGCGCCTCTCGAAAACAATCTGTTGGAGACAAAGACTAATGAAGAAGTTCCTGCTTGCTACTGTGGCCCTGGTCGCCCTCGGCGCGACCGTGCCAGCACTCGCTGCCGATCTCGCGGCCCGTCCCTACACCAAGGCCGCGCCCTACGTTGCTCAGCCGATCTACAACTGGACCGGTTTCTACATCGGCGGTCACCTCGGTGGCGCGTTCTCGAGCAACAACAATTTCAACGGTCTGGCCGTTGGCAACAGCAATAACGGCCGCTTCCTCGGCGGCGTGCAGGTTGGTGCCGACTACCAGTTCGCCCCCAATTGGGTGCTCGGTATCGAAGGCCAGTATTCGTGGCTTGCGAGCAACAACAACAACGGCGTCATCTTCCCCGGCGGCTTTGTTTACAACAACAACCAGCGCGGCCTCGGCTCGGTCACCGGCCGCGTCGGCTACACCTGGGGTCCGGCCCTGCTCTACGTGAAGGGCGGCTATGCCTTTTCCGACAACAACGAAAACGTGACGTTCGGTGGCGCTCCGATCGCGTTCGCGTTCGATAGCGACCACAAGAACGGCTACACCGTCGGCGCCGGTATCGAATACATGTTCGCCCAGAACTGGTCGGCCAAGGTCGAGTACCAGTATTACAACTTCGGCAGCAGCCGCTTCATCACCCCGGCCGCTTTGGTGCCGTTCGGCAGCTTCACCACCGACGACCATGTCGTGAAGGCCGGCATCAACTACCGCTTCAACTGGGGTGGCCCGGTAGTCGCCAGGTACTGATGGCAAGTACTGATCGTAAGTACTGATCCTCTTCGAAACAGAAATCGACGGAAAGGCCGGCCTAGCGCCGGCCTTTTTGCTTTTCAGCCCGCAAAATCCGAAAATGCTTCGAACTTTCCCAACTTATTAACCTGGTAACGCGATACTTCCGTCCGCAATTCAACTTCGGCGGGCGGGGACGGCATGTTGGGGCGATTGAGAATCGGTAAACTCGGCTGGCTGCTGGGGCGGTTGCGGCCGCGGTGGGGCGTCAGAGGCAGCCTGTTTGCCGCCTTCGCGGTGATCGCAGGCATGGCCATTCTCATCAGCGCCGGCGCCGGCATGGTGCTGCGCCATCTCGGCGGCACCATGGTCGATCTGAGCGGGCGGGACATCCCCCGCCTTGCGGCCAGCCTGCAGCTATCGGCCCAGAGCGCGAGCCTTGCCAGCCAGGGACCGGCGCTCCTTGCCTCCGAAAGCGAGGATACGCTCAACGAGCGCTCCAAGAAGATGAAGGAAGCGCAGGCGGTCACCCTGGAAAAGCTCGGCCAGATCATCGAGCTCGGCGCCGACAAGTCCATCGTCGCGGCGCTCACCGAGACCGTGAAAAATATCGACGACACCATCACGAGCCTGGGCTCGGCGGCGCGCGAACGGCTCGCGGCCGCGGCCCAGCATGAGAAGCTCTACGAGGCGCTGCGCGGCGCACAGGCGGGATTTGTTGCCGCCGCCGCGCCGGCGATGCTGGATTCCCAGACCCAGATCAACGCCATCCTCGCCTCGGCCAATCTTTCTCCCGACGATGCGGCCGAGGCCGCGCGCACCGTGGAGCAGCTCGGCAACGTCATCGCCAGCGGTCATTTGACGGCGTCCGAACTGATCGCCGCGCTTTCGGCCAATGGCAGCGAAACGCTCGATGCGATCGAGAAGGAATTCAAGGCCTCGAAAGAGCGCGTCAAATCCAACCTCGATCTGTTGCCGAAGAATGCCGGCACCAAGGCGCTGGGCGAAGCGGCGCTGAAATTGCTGACGTTTGGCGAGGGCAAGACCGGCGTCTTCAAGGTTCGCCAGAAGGAACTGGACGCCAACGATTACGGGCAGATCGTGCTCGAGGAGACCCGCAAGCTCAATGTCGGTCTCGGCATCAGCGTGCAGCAGCTCGTCGACGGCGTCCAGCACGAGACCGACGCCTCGACCTGGCAGACGCGCAAGGAAATCTCGCTGGCGACGACCGTGATGCTCGCGCTCGGTGGCCTCACTTTCGTGGGCTCGGTGCTGTTCGTCTGGCTCTATGTCGGCGGCAACATCCTGCGCCGGATCCGCAGCCTGCAGCGTTCGATGCAGCTTCTGTCCGATGGCGACCTCGTATCGCAGATCTACCAAAGCCACCAGCATGACGAGATCGCCTCGATGGCGAATTCGCTGCAGGTTTTCCGCGAGAGCATGATCGAGGCCCGCGAGCTCTCGGCCGATCAGGACAAGGATCGCGTCGCCAAGGCCGAACGCGCGTCCCGGATGGAGGCGCGGATCGTCGAATTCGAGGCAACCGTGCGCGGCGCGCTGGACGGCCTGCAGAAATCCGCCACCTCGATGGAGACCACGGCACAAACCATGTCCTCGACCGCCGATCAATCGAGCGCGCTGGTCAACGCGGTGGCGGCGGCCGCGGAAGAAGCTTCGGTCAACGTCCAGACCGTGTCCGCGGGCACCGAGGAATTGTCCTCCTCGATCAACGAAATCGGCCGCCAGGTGGTCACCTCGGCCGAGATCGCCCGCAAGGCGGTCGATGAGGCCGGCGCCACGGATTCCACCATGCAGGGGCTTGCCGAAAACGCCGGCCGCATCAGCGTCGTGATCGATTTGATTCAGACCATCGCTTCGCAGACCAACCTCTTGGCGCTCAACGCCACCATCGAGGCCGCGCGCGCCGGCGAAGCCGGCAGGGGCTTTGCGGTGGTCGCCTCCGAGGTCAAGAGCCTCGCCAACCAGACCGCGAAGGCGACCGACGAAATCCGCGCGCAGATCGCCAATATGCAGCAGGTGACGAATTCGGCGGTCGGCGCCATCCGGAACATCGGCCAGACCATCGGCGAGATCAACGACGTCACCACCGCGATTGCGGCGGCCGTCGAGGAGCAGGGCGCGGCGACGCGCGAGATCGCCCGCAACATCCAGCAGGCCGCCGGCGGCACATCGGAGGTTTCCAGCAACATCATCGGCGTCTCGACGGCCTCCGCCGAGGCCGGTTCGGCCGCCGGCGAAGTGCTGAGCGCCTCCGGGGCACTGCGCCGCGAAGCCGACGTGCTGCGCTCGGAGATCGACGCGTTCCTGTCGAATATCCGCGCGGCGTAATACTCCGTCATTCCGGGGCGCCAACAGGTCCGCGCAAAGCGCGGCCCGATGACAGGCTCCGCGAACCCGGAATCTCGAGATTCCGGGTTCTATGCGGAGCCTGTCATTGGGCCGGCCAAAGGCCGGACCCGTTGGCATAGCCCCGGAATGACGGCTACCACCCATGTGTTTCGCCCCACGCCCCACCTATTTTTTCGGCTGGCGCCGCGCCGATTGTACGGCTAAGCCGATGGGAGAAACATTGCGGCGCGAAAAGATGCATTCAAAAACAGACATTGTTCAATCCTCGGCCGAGGCACTGCGATACCCCTGGGAAAACCATCCCGGCCCCGATCAGGTGGTCGAGGTCAGGCCCGGCGTATTGTGGGTCCGCCTAAAGTTGCCGTTCCGCCTCAACCATGTGAACATCTATCTGCTCGCCGATGGCGACGGCTGGGCGATGGTGGATTCCGGTTTTGGCAATGAGGAATCGATCGCAGCCTGGACCACGCTGTTCGAGGGTCCGCTGGCGCATGTAAAAATCACCCGGCTGATCGTGACCCATTCGCATCCCGACCATGTCGGCCTTGCGGGGTGGATCGTCGAGCGTTTCGATTGCCCGCTTCATATGTCGCAGGTGGAATACCTGCAGTCGGTCTATCATCAGAACCGCGGCACCGAAGAGCGCCGCAACGCCCAGCGGCTTTTTTTCCGCCGTCACGGCATGGACGAGAACCTGACCGATAAGCTGCTCGGCCGCGGCCAGGATTATCTGAAGCGGGTTTCGATCCTGCCGCCGTCCTATCGCCGCATCTCGCATGGCGACGAGATTTCCATCGGCACGCGGCGCTTCAAGGTCATCACCGGCGGCGGCCATGCGCTGGATCAGGTGATGCTGTATTGCGCCGCCGACAAATTGTTCCTCTCCGCCGATCAGGTGCTCAGCAAGATTTCGCCCAATGTCAGCGTCTGGGCGGTCGAGCCCGACCAGAATTCGCTCGGCGAATATCTGGCGTCGCTCGCAAGCCTGACCACCACGCTGCCCTATGACGTCATCGTGCTGCCCGGCCACGGCGTGCCGTTCTACGGATTGAAGACCCGCATCAAGCAGTTGGCCGATCATCACGAGGAACGCTGCCGGTTGATCGCCGACGCCTGCCGCGAGGTGCCGCAGACCTCGAAGGAACTGGTACCGGTGGTGTTCCACAAGCACGTGCTCGACGTGCACCAGATGGGCTTTGCCGCCGGCGAATTGATTGCGCATGTCAACTACATGCTGGTCGAGGGGCGCCTCACGGCCGAGGAAGCCGACGGCGTGCTGCGTTTCCGGACGACGTGATTTCCCAGGGCGCGTTAGCTAGAGCAGCCGCTTGCGGATAGCCTCCTCAACGGCTGCGAGTTCCCGATTGGCTTTGTAAAGCTGGGCCTCGGCCGCCTGCGCGCGAAATTCGGCCGCGATCGCATATTCTTCTGCAGCCACAATACGCGATTGCGCCTGCTGCAAGGCCCTCGACACATCTTGGAGCTTGCCATTGAGTTCGTTGACGACCTTGCGGCGCGCCTGCTCCGCGGCGTCCCTTTGCTTTTCTGCAAGTCGTAGTTTCTCGGCGAAACCTTCGCACAGCGACTGGGCGCGGGCTTCGGTTTCGCGCGCACGATGTTCCATGCCGTTGAAGATTTCGGCAGCCTGGTGCACCAGGTCGAGCGCCGTTGTGCCGTAGTCATTTGCGGCTGCGGTGTTCTTTACGGCCGGTTGGGCAAGACGCACTATGTTTTCGTCCGCGGCGGCCGAGGACTTATACCTATAATCCCATATGTCCTCACGGAGCTGCTGATTTGCGCCGAACGCCATAGGGTGAGCCCTTATCGGAAATCTTCGATCAAAAAAGGTACCGCAAACATGGTAAAGCGCCGGTTAATCACGCGCCGGCGGCGGTCAGTGCTTGAGAATCTTGGCCAGAAAGCTTCTGGCGCGGTCGGATTGAGGATGGTCGAAAAATTTTGCCGCGTCGGCGGTTTCGACGATCTCGCCCGCATCCATGAACAGGATCCGGTTCGCCACGCCCCTCGCAAAGCCCATCTCGTGGGTGACGCAAACCATGGTCATGCCCTGCCGGGCAAGTCCGGTCATCACATCGAGAACCTCGTTGACCATTTCCGGGTCGAGCGCGGAGGTCGGCTCATCAAACAGCATCACTTCGGGATCGAGCGCCAGCGCGCGGGCGATCGCCACGCGCTGCTGCTGTCCGCCGGATAATTGCGAGGGGTGTTTTGTGATGTGGGCGGATAGCCCGACGCGTTCGAGCAAGGAGCGCGCCTTCTCCTCGGCGGCAGCCTTCGACCGCTTGAGCACCTTGGTTTGCGCGATGGTGACGTTGCTCAAAACGGTCAGATGGGGAAACAACTCGAAACTCTGAAACACCATCCCGACCGACCGGCGCAACGCCGCGACGTTGGTCACGCCCGGCGCCAGCCGAAAATCGCCGACCTTGATCTCGCCGGTATCGATCGGCTCCAGCCCGTTCACGGTCTTGATCAGCGTGCTTTTTCCGGAGCCGGAAGGCCCGCAGATCACCACGACTTCGCCGCGCGCGATACTGGCGGAGCAATTCTTCAGCACTGGGAATGCGCCATAGGACTTCGATATATTGCTGATCTCGATCATCATCGCCCTCCGTACGCGAAACGGCCCTGCAACTCCTTGACGAGCTGGGAAGCCGCGTAACAGAGCACGAAGTAGATGATGCCGACGGTCAGATACATTTCGACCAGCCGGCCGTCGCGCTGCGCGATCTTGGTCGCGGCGCCCAACAGATCAGTCGCCGAAATGACATAGACCAGCGAGGTGTCCTGGAACAGCACGATGGTCTGGGTCAACAGGATCGGCAGCACGTTGCGGATCGCCTGCGGAAACAGAATGTAAATGTAGGCATGGAATTTGGAGAGCCCGAGCGCATCGCAAGCCGAATATTGTCCGGGCGAGATCGAGCGGAATCCGGCGCGCACGATCTCGGCGTAATAGGCCGCCTCGAACAGGACGAAGGTCACGAAGATCGTCAGTGACGCTCCGACCGCGACCGGTCGGCCCGAGCGGGTCAGCCATCCGATCGCCCAGGGAACCAGAAAGAACACCCAGAAGATCACAAGGATGAGCGGTATCGACCGCATCAGGTTCACATAGGCCGTTGCCGGCATCGAAATCAGCCGGTTCGGAGACAAACGTGCGACCGCGATCAGGCTTCCGAAAACGATGCCGCCGGTAACGCCGACCAGCGTGATCTGCACCGTGAACCAGAGGCCCTGCAGCAGATAAGGCAGCGCGGCGGCGATTGCGGAAAGGTCGACCATCATGGCCGCGCACTTCCGCTGGCCATGCTCGGCAATTGCATGGCCCGTTCGATGCGATGCATGACCTGCCAGGCGATCAGCGCGATGGCGAGGTAGACGATCGTCACCACGCCGAACGCCTCGAAGGTGCGGAAGGTGTTTTCGTTGATTTCCCGCGCCGTCGCCGTCAGTTCGACGAGGCCGATCGTCAGCGCCACCGACGTGTTCTTGAAGATGGTCATGAACTCGTTGGTCAGCGTCGGCAGGATGATCCGGAACGCCTGTGGCAACAGGATCAGGCGGTACATGCCGGCCCGGCCAAAGCCGAGCGCGGACGCCGCCTGGATCTGTCCCCGCGGCAGGGCCTGCAGCCCGGCCCGGACCTGCTCGGCGATCCGGGCGGCGGTGAAGAGACCGAGGCAGATCAGCGCCGGGACAAAACTTCCCCACGGCGGGTCCATCTGCTTGATCGCCATGCCGAGGCCAACCGGCAGCAACTCGGGCAGGATGAAGTACCAGAAGAACATCTGCACCAGCAGCGGAATGTTCCTGAAAACCTCGACGTAAGCCCGCCCCATGCCGGGAAGGATTCCGTCCGGCAACGTGCGCGCGACGCCGACAAGCGTGCCCACCACAAGCGCGATGGCCCAGGCGCCGAGCGCCAGCGAGAGCGTCCAGCCGAGGCCGCTGAAAATCCAGTCGAGATATCGTCCTGCGCCGTCGGGGGTCGGTTCGAACAGCAGCGACATCTACCGACCCTCCCGGCTAAGGCGCATCCGCAAAGCGATGCAGCGCAGCGCGGAGACGCGGAGCGAATGACCCATCGACGCTCCGCCTATCCCCGGTCATTGGCCGTTCGCCTTGTCGCTCGGGATCTTGACCAATTCCTTGAGCTTGTCGGACTGCGGGAAATGCAGGTTGATGTTCTTCGGCGGTATCGGGCTTTCGAACCATTTTGTGTAGAGCTGGTCGTAGAGGCCGGACTTCATCGCTTCCGTCAGCGCAACATCGACCAGCTTTTTGAATTCGGGATCCCCCTTCGACATCATCACGCCGTAGGGATCGCTCGGGAACGCGTCGGAGAGAAACGCGTAATTGTCGGGAGCCGACGACGTCGCCTTCAGCCCGGCGAGCAGGATATCGTCCTCCATGAAGGCCTGGGCACGGCCGGTCTCGACCAGGAGGAAGGATTCGGCGTGATCCTTGCCCTGCAGGATCTTCATGCCGAGGGCCTTATCGGTGTTGAGTTTGGCGACGAACTGCGCCGTGTTGGTGCCCTGGGTCACGGCGACGGTCTTGCCTTTCAAATCGTCGGTCGTCTTCAGACCCGAGGACTTCAGCGCGATCCATTTGAACTGCGGCGCATAGAAAATCACCGAATAGGCGACTTCCTGCTGGCGCGCGATGGTGTTGGCGGTCGAGCCGCATTCGATATCGACGGTCCCGTTCTTGACGAGGGGAATCCGGTTCGACGAATTGACGGCCTGATAGGCTATTTTCAGGCCGGGCATACCGAGCCTGGCCTTCACCTTGGCAACCACGAGGCTGCAGAGATCGAGCGAAAAGCCGATCGGCTTTTGATTGTCATCGAGGTAGGAGAAGGGCACCGAGGAGTCGCGGTTGCCGATCGTGATCGTGCCGGCATCCTTGATCTTCTGGAGGGCCGGACCGAGGCTTTGCGCGAACGCAGGCGGCGGGCTGAGAGCAAGCAGAAGACACGAGGCCACGAGGCCCCCGACGAGTTTCGTCATGGTGATCCTATCCCTCTTCCAAAGTTCCGCCTCTCGGCCGGCGTGCGTTGACGCCAGCCTCATCTGACCGATGCGACCGCCGCATCGACTGCATCGCCGAGACGTTCGACGATCATATCCACCTGCTCCCGGTTCACGATGAACGGTGGAGCGAGCAGAACATGGTCTCCCCGGACGCCGTCGATCGTGCCACCCATCGGGTAGACCATCAGGCCGCGCGCCATCGCTTCGCGCTTGATCAGCGCGTTCAGCTTCAGTTCGGGAGCAAAGGGCTGTTTGGTATCGCCATCGGAAACCAGCTCGACGCCGCGGAACAGGCCGCGTCCGCGGATGTCGCCGACGTGATGGTGGTTGGCAAAGCGCTCTTCCAGGCGCCGCTGCAGATGGCCGCCCATGGCGACCACGTTGGCCAGTAGCCCATCGCGGCGAATGACCTCCTGCACGGCGAGCCCGGCGGCGGCGGCCATCGGATGACCCATATAAGTGTGCCCGTGCTGGAAGAAGCCCGAACCTTTCGAGAAGGCGTCGAAAATCTGTTTGCTGAGCAGGACCGCGCCGACGGGCTGATAACCGCCGCCGAGGCCTTTCGCGATCGCGATCAAGTCAGGCGCGATGCCATCCTGTTCGCAGGCGTGCAACGTTCCGGTGCGGCCCATGCCGCACATCACCTCATCGAGAACGAGCAGCACGCCGTAGCGGTCGCAAATCGCGCGGATCCTTTTGAAATAATCGGCAACCGGCGGCACCGCGCCCAAGGTTGCGCCGACGACGGTCTCCGCCACGAAGGCGATGACCTCTTCGGATCCGAGTTCGAGGATCTTGTCCTCGAGCGCCTGCGCGGCGCGCGCCGCATAGGCGGCGTCGCTCTCGCCCGCATCCTGCAGGCGGTAGGCATAGCAGGGGTCGATATGGTGGGTTTCGATCAGCAGCGGGCGAAACTGCGCGCGGCGCCATTCGTTGCCGCCGGCAGCCAGCGCCCCCAGCGTGTTGCCGTGATAGCTCTGATGCCGGGCGATGATGTGCCGGCGCTGGCTCTCGCCTTTCTCGACGAAATACTGCCGCGCCATCTTCAGCGCCGCCTCGATCGCCTCCGATCCGCCGCTCACCAGATAGACATGGTCGAGGCCTGGCGGGGCATCCTCGATCAGACGATCCGCCAATCTCTCGGCGATCTCGGTCGTGAAGAAGCCGGTATGCGCATAGGCGATGGTATCGAGCTGGCGGTGGAGTGCCGCGAGAACGTCCGGGTGGCCGTGACCGAGACAAGACACCGCCGCGCCGCCGGAGGCATCGAGGTAGCTTCTGCCGTCGCGGTCGAACAGTTCGATGCCTTTGCCGCCGACGGCGACCGGCATCACGGCATTCGCGGAACGGTGAAGAATATGGGTCATGACGGTTTCTTGCCCGCTCTAGGCTTGAGATGGGTGTTCAACGCCGCCAGGTGCTGGTCGGTATGCCGAAGCGTGGCGAGCGCGTCGTCGCCGCCGCGCCCGGCGATGACGGCGCCAAGCACTTCCGCAATGGCGAAGGCCGGCGACATCGCGTGAAAGAACGACGGGCTGTCGGTCGGAACGACGACGACATGCTGCGCAATCTGCGCCAGCGGTGCGACCTCGCTGTCGGTGATGGCGACGACGGCCATCCCCTGATCGACGGCATATTCCGCCAATTCCACGGTCAGCCGCGTATATGGCAGCACACTTGCGACAAGGAGAACATCGCGACTGGTGGCCCTCGCCAGGGCATCGGCCCCGGTTGCCGCAATACCGTCGATATGGACGGAGCGGTCACCGACCAGCGTCAGCACATAGTGAAGATGCCAGGCGATGGAATGGCTCGATCGCAATCCGAGGCAGTAGATCCGCCGCGCTGAGGCGAGCGTCTTGGCGGCGGCGACAATACGGTCGAGGCTAACAGCGGTTGCAAGGCGCTCGATCTGGCCGGCGATCGACTTCAGCATGTCGGCGGCCAGCGCCTTGTCGCCTTTCAGCTTCTGGCTGACGAGTTGGACGCCGGCCTTGCCGGCGAAGCCGAGATCACCCTCCCGCACCGCAGCCGCATAGAGCTCGCGGACGTCGTCATAGCCGTCCATGCCGAGATGCTTGGCAAGGCGGGTCATGGTCGCCGGCTGGACCCCGGCCTGGCGCGCCTGCTCGCGCATCGACAGCAGCGCCACGTCGCGAGGCCGGTCGAGCACGTATCTGGCGCCGGCCTGAAGCTGGACGGACATGGTGTCGAACGCCTTGATGATCTGCTCGGTCAGCGGGCCGTGATCCATGCCCGACCTTAACCATCAGCTCCCAATTTGCAACAAATGTTTCATGAACAAGCCATCTAATCCATTTGGATCGTCTACGGCGCGTCCCGACTTGCGCCCGTGAGCGGCGTTCGGATTGCCAGAGGGGCGCACCAAAACTTGATCCTTATCAACACCTTGTTTCCTGCTCGACATTAATCATGGAAACGCTCTAAAAAGGCTCACGCCGCCCCGGTCTCACGCTACGTTCCAGGTCTTGCGATGGATTACAGCCAGTTCTTCAGTGCCGCCCTCAACCGCCTGCATGACGAGCGGCGCTACCGGGTATTTGCCGATCTCGAACGCATCGCCGGCCGGTTCCCGCATGCGGTGTGGCATTCGTCGAAGGGGCCGCAGAACGTCGTGATCTGGTGCTCCAACGACTATCTCGGCATGGGCCAGCACCCGAAAGTGGTCGGCGCCATGGTCGAGACCGCGACCCGCGTCGGCACCGGCGCCGGTGGCACCCGCAACATCGCCGGCACCCACCATCCGCTGGTGCAGCTCGAGCAGGAGCTGGCCGACCTGCACGGCAAGCAAGCCGCGCTGCTGTTCACCTCGGGCTACGTCTCGAACCAGACCGGCATTGCCACCATTGCCAAATTGATTCCGAACTGCCTGATCCTGTCCGATGCGCTCAACCATAATTCGATGATCGAAGGCATCCGCCACGCCGGCTGCGAGCGGCGGATATTCCGCCACAGCGACATGGCGCATCTCGAAGAATTGCTGCGCGCCGCGGGACCTGATCGGCCAAAACTGATCGCCTGCGAGAGCCTGTATTCAATGGACGGCGATATCGCGCCGCTTGCAAAGATCTGCGATCTCGCCGAGCGCTATGGTGCGATGACCTATGTCGACGAGGTCCACGCGGTCGGCATGTATGGCCCGCGCGGCGGCGGCATCGCCGAGCGCGACGGCGTCATGCACCGCATCGATGTCCTGGAAGGCACGCTCGCCAAGGCGTTCGGCTGCCTCGGCGGCTATATCGCCGCAAGTTCCGATATCATCGACGCCGTGCGCTCCTATGCGCCCGGCTTCATCTTCACCACCGCGCTGCCGCCCGCGATCTGTTCGGCGGCAACCGCCGCGATCCGGCACCTGAAAACCTCGAATTGGGAACGCGAGCGTCACCAGGATCGCGCGGCCCGCGTCAAGGCGATCCTGACCGCCGCGGGCCTGCCGGTGATGTCGAGCGACACCCATATCGTGCCGCTATTTGTCGGCGACCCCGAAAAGTGCAAGCATGCCTGCGATGTCCTGCTCGAAGAGCACCACATCTACATCCAGCCGATCAACTATCCGACGGTCGCGAAAGGCACCGAGCGGCTGCGGATCACGCCCTCGCCCTATCACGACGATGGCCTGATCGATCAGCTTGCCGAAGCGCTGGTGTTGGTATGGGAACGTCTCGGGCTGCCGTTGCACGAGAAATCGCTGGCGGCCGAGTAGCCGCCCTGCCGTTTCACGATCGCGACGCGCCGCCAATCATCGCGATATGATTGGCTTCCGTCGTTTCATCGGCCGGAAACATGCACTCGATGCGCAATTCCTGCGCGGCGATGGTTTGCGGGGTGCCGACGGTCGTGACCATCGAAAAATAACTCAATATGCTGTCACCTTTGACGAAGCCGATCGGGATCACCGGCATGGCGCTCAGCGCGATCGGCGTTTTCCACCTGGTTTTGACGTCGGGATACGCCATCAGCTCGGCCAGCAATGCTTTGGTCCTTTCGTCGATCACGCGCCCGACGGATTCGCGGTAAACCCGCTGGAACAGGCTCTTCGCCACCTCTTCCCAATTGGCGATAAACGGGCGCATTCCGTTCGGATCGAACATCAGATGCAGCATGTTGCGTGGCGCCTTCCGCGCCGCCATGTCGATGAAGCAATCAAAGAACCGCGGCGCAGCGTCGTTGGTCATCAGCACATTCCAGTAGCGGTCCATCACCAGTGCCGGGAACGGTTCGTGCTGGCGCAACATGCGCTCCAGCGCTCGGGTCACGCTCTGCATTTCCGGCGCGTTCCACGCGCCCTCGGCGTAGATCGGGGCGTAGCCGGCCGCCAGCAACAAGGTGTTGCGGTCGCACAGCGGGATATCGAGGGCTTGTGCGATATCCAGCAGCGTATAACGGTTGGGGACGCTGCGCCCGGTTTCGATGAAGCTGATCTGCCGCTGCGAAACCCCGGCATCGAACGACAGATCGAACTGGCTTTTGCCGCGGAGATCGCGCCAGTGCCGCAGCAGCACGCCGAGCTCATTCGCGGGCGGTTTTGCCTTGAGGTTCGATGCGTTCATCGGGCTCATCCTATCACCGATGGCACATCCTGGTTCAATCGGTTCTCGGCCACCGGCGCATGGTTCGGCCCAATCCAAACCACGCGCGGTAACTTGCGTCAGGCGGCAGCCCACATCTGGGCCCTGAAACGGTCCTCGATCGGCGTACCCGCGACGTTCGTCGTGGTGGCGGTCGTCGTGGAAATTCCGATGCACAGCACCACTTCGAAAATTTGCGCCTTCGAATAACCGGCCGAGATGAACCGCTCGATGTCGGCTTCCGTCGCATTGCCTTTGCTCTCCATAAGCGTCCTGGTGATTTGCGAAAGCGCCGCGTATTTGCGGTCCTCGGGTAACTTGCCGTCGCGGATTGCCTTCACGTCGCGCTCAGAGACGCCATCCTCGATGGCAAAGGTGGAGTGCGCCGCGATGGTCCACGGGCATTTGAGGGTCACCGCGTTGGTGAGCAGCAGGACCTGCTTTTCGCGTTCGTCGAAGCTGCCGCCATGAAAACTTCCGAAGGTCGCGGCGAAGCCGTTGAGGAGGACCGGATTTTCGGCCATGGTCCCCATGATGTTGGGTAGAAATCCGAACTTCTCCTGCATCCCGCGCAGCGTCGGCTTGGACTTTTCGGGCGCCGACTCGATGGTGTGAACGACAAATTTCTGCATTTCTCCGGTTCCTTCTTTGTTTGTGGTTTCTGCTCTTCCGCACCGTTTCTTTCACATCGCCATCCATCGATTCAATTACATCGCGGGTAATAAAGAGGCCCCGTTCACCGCGCTCCAGGGCGCGCCGATGGCGATTGCCTGGAAGAGCATGGTCGGCGGCCTCGCCGGCGTGCGTCTTTCCGTCGCGGCGCGGCAGTGCCTTGCCGGGCGGACTTAACGACGATCGCTTTTTCCCGGGCTTGAGCAGAATTTCGCTGTCGCTTGCGGGGGCGCAAAGCGTTAGATTTCACGTAACGGGCGAGGATATTGACAGGGAGTAAGCAGCGATGCTGCACGACTGGGGCGTGATCGCAGCCGCCTTCGGCTACATCTCCTTCCTGTTTCTGGTGGCGAGTTACGGCGACCGCCTCTCGCCGACCCAGCGCGGCCGCGCCAGCGCGTTTATCTATCCCCTGTCGCTGGCGATCTATTGCACCTCCTGGACCTTCTTCGGCTCGGTCGGCTTCGCCACCCGCACCAGCGTTGATTTTCTCGCGATCTATATCGGCCCGATCCTGATGATCGTGGTTTGCATGCCGCTGCTCCGCCGCGTGATCCAATTGGCAAAATCGCAGAACATTACCTCGATCGCCGACTTCATCGCCGCGCGCTACGGCAAGAGCCAGGCGGTTGCCGCGACGGTAGCGCTGATCGCGATCATCGGGTCGGTTCCCTACATCGCGCTGCAGCTCAAGGCGGTGGCCTCCTCGCTCGAAACCATCCTGAGCGAAGACCAGCACATCTCCCACATCCCCATCATCGGCGATATCGCACTGATGGTGACGCTGGCGATGGCGGTATTCGCGGTGCTGTTCGGGACCCGCCAGACCGATGCGACGGAACACCAGCACGGCCTGATGCTGGCGGTCGCCACCGAATCCATCGTCAAGCTGGTCGCTTTCATCACGGCCGGCGCCTTCGTCACGTTCTGGATGTTCACGCCGGTCGAATTGATCGAGCGCGCGATGAAAACCCCGGAAGCGGTGCGCGCCATCGACTACGTACCGTCGATCGGCAATTTCCTCACCATGGTGCTGTTGTCGTTCTGCGCGGTCATGCTGCTACCGCGCCAGTTCCACGTCAGCGTGGTGGAGAATTCGAGCGACGCCGAGGTGAGCCGGGCGCGCTGGCTGTTTCCGCTCTATCTCGTCGCCATCAATCTGTTCGTGATCCCGATCGCGCTCGCCGGCCTGATCACCTTCCCGTTCGGCGCGGTCGACAGCGACATGTATGTGCTGGCGCTGCCGATCGAGGGCAATGCGCCGCTGCTCAGCGTCGGCGTCTTTGTCGGCGGCCTGTCGGCGGCGACCGCGATGGTGATCGTCGAATGCGTCGCGCTTTCAATCATGGTTTCCAACGATATCGTGGTGCCGCTGGTGCTGCAGCGGAGCGCGCAAGCGCGCGCCGGCAAGGACTTCGGCAACTTCCTGCTCAAACTGCGGCGCTTTGCGATCTTCGCCATCATGCTGATGGCGTATTTTTACTATCGGGCGCTCGGCAACACCCAGCTCGCGGCGATCGGCCTGTTGTCGTTCGCAGCGATCGCCCAGCTCGCGCCGGCGTTTTTCGGCGGCCTGTTCTGGCGCCGCGCCACCGCGCGCGGCGCCATCGGCGGCATGCTGGTCGGCGGCGCGGCGTGGCTCTATACGCTGTTTCTGCCGAGCTTTCTGGACGGCAACACCGCCGGACTCATGATGTTGCAGCACGGCCCGTTCGGCATCGAGGCGCTGCGTCCGCAAGCGCTGTTCGGCGCCGATCTGCCGCCGCTTTTGCACGGCGCGCTGTGGTCGCTCTCGCTCAACCTGTTGACTTATGTGGCGCTGTCGCTGGCGCGGCCGCCGTCCGCGATCGAACGGTTGCAGGCCGATTTGTTCGTGCCGAGCGCGCTGGCGCCGATGGCACCGACCTTCCGGCGCTGGCGCACCACCGTGACGGTGCAGGACATCCAGAGCACGGTGGCGCAATATCTCGGTCCCGAGCGCGCCCGGCTTTCGTTCGAGGCGTTTGCCATCCAACACCGCACCAGCCTCGACCCGGGATCACCGGCCGATTTCGAGCTCCTGCAGCATGCCGAGCACCTGATCGCGTCCTCGATCGGGGCGGCATCCTCGCGGCTGGTGATGTCGCTGCTGCTGCGCAAGCGTACCGTGTCCGCCAAGGCCGCGCTGAAACTGCTGGATGATTCGCACGCCGCTTTGCATTTCAACCGCGAGATGCTGCAGACCGCCCTGAACCATGTGCGGCAGGGCATCGCGGTGTTCGACGCGGATCTGCAGCTGATCTGCTCCAACCGCCAGTTCGGCGAAATCTTGGGACTTCCGCCGCACCTCATGCAGATCGGGATTCCGCTGCGGGAAATCCTTGAATTCATGGGCGCCATCAGCCCGCCGGGTTTCGGCGACAGCGAAGCGCTGATGGAAATGCGGCTTGCCGCCTACACCACCGAAGGCGAGCCCTATCTGGAACGGCTGCCGGACCGGCACATGGTGATCGAGGTGCGCACCAACCGGATGCCCGGCGGCGGCCTCGTCATTACCTTCACCGACGTCACTCCTTCCTTTGAGGCGGCCGAAGCGCTGGAGCGCGCCAACGCGACCCTGGAAAAGCGGGTGCGCGATCGGACCGAGGAACTGACGCGGCTGAACTCGGAACTGGCGCTGGCCAAGAGCACCGCGGAAGACGCCAACATCTCGAAGACGCGTTTTCTCGCCGCCGCCAGCCACGACATCCTGCAGCCGCTGAACGCGGCGCGGCTCTATGTGACGAGCCTGGTCGAGCGCCAATCCGGCGGCGAGGATTCCCGGCTGGTGGAAAACATCAACGATTCGCTGGAGGCGATCGAGGAGATCCTCGGCGCGCTGCTGGACATCTCGCGCCTCGATGCCGGCGCGATGGCGACCGCGATCACGAGCTTCAAGATGAGCGACCTGATGCGCTCGCTGGAAATCGAATTCGCGCCGATCGCCCGCGCCAAGGGATTGAAGCTGACGTTCGTCGCCTGTTCGCTGCCGGTGGAATCCGATCGCCTGTTGCTGCGGCGGCTGTTGCAGAACCTGGTCTCCAACGCCATCAAATATACCCCGCGCGGGCGCGTGCTGGTCGGCTGCCGGCGGCGCGGCCAAAGCTTGCAGATCGGCGTCTACGACACCGGCGTCGGCATCCCGGTTCAGAAGCGCGGCGAGATCTTCAAGGAGTTTCATCGCCTCGAACAGGGCGCGCGGATTGCACGCGGCCTTGGGCTCGGACTATCGATCGTCGAGCGCCTCGCCCGCGTCCTCAACCATGGCATCGCGATCGATTCCAATACGAGCGGCGGTTCGGTTTTCTCGGTGACGGTGCCGACCGCGAAAGCGATCAACTACACCGCGGCCGTCACCACCGAGACGCCTCTGTCACGGACGTCGATGAGCGGGTCGCTGATCGTTTGCATCGAGAACGATGCGGCGATCCTGGACGGCATGCGGACGCTATTGACCGGCTGGGACGCCGAAGTCATCGCGGTCGCCGATCCCGACGCCGCCATCGAGGCGATCGAGGCGGCGGGCGCTAGCGTGACCGGTCTCTTGGTCGACTACCACCTCGACCGCGGCAACGGCGTCGCCGCGATCCGCGACATCCGCCGCCGCTTTGGCGACAACATTCCGGCGATCCTGATCACCGCCGATCGCAGCCCGCATGTGCGGGCCGCCGCGCGCGAAGAGAACATCGCGGTGCTCAACAAGCCGGTCAAACCGGCGTCGCTGCGGGCGTTGCTCGGCCAGTGGCGGACCCAGCAGATGGTAGCGGCGGAGTAGGCGGCTTCTCCCTCGCCCCGCCCTTGCGGGGAGAGGGCTGGGGTGAGGGGCTCTATCCGCGAACACAGAAGTACAAATTATGCGGAGAGTCCCCCTCACCCGGATTGCTTCGCAATCCGACCTCTCCCCGCAAGCGGGGCGAAGTAAAGAGCGCGCATTTTCGGCTTAGGCTTGAAGCGGATACTCTACGGCGCCGACGGCGCGCCTTGCCGCCACTGGCCGCCGGCGATCTTGGCCGCGGCAATTACCGCTTGCGTCCGGCTCTCGACGCCGAGTTTCTGCAGAATCGCCGAGACGTGCGCCTTGATGGTCGCCTCCGACACCCCGAGCTCGTAGGCGATCTGCTTGTTGAGCAGTCCCTCCGACAGCATCATCAGCACCCTCACCTGCTGCGGCGTCAGCGTCACGAGCCGGTCGCGCAGCCGCGTCATGTCCGGATCGGCGGCCGCAGTGAGATCGGTATCCGGCGGCACCCAAACGTCGCCATCCATCACCTTCAAAACCGCGTCGCGCAGCGTCTCGACGCCGAAGCGCTTGGGAATAAACCCGGAGGCGCCGAAATCCAGCGACCGGCGAATGGTGCCGACATCGTCGCTGGCGGATACGATGACGACCGGGATCGCCGGATATTGCGCGCGCAGGTAGATCAGCCCGGAGAAGCCGGAAATCCCCGGCATCGTCAGATCGAGCAGGATCAGATCGACCTCGGAATCCTGCTCCAGCAGCGCGGTCAAATCCTCGAACGATCCCGCTTCGTCGATCGTCGCCGAGGTCACGACGCTTGCCACCGCCTGGCGCAACGCGTCGCGGAACAGCGGATGGTCATCGGCAATGACGAGGCGGGTAAAGGCAGTCATCTGTCTCTTGCAAAAAAGTAGCTGCAAACCCGTGACCGCTCAGTGGGGCCTGCCAGGCGAGTTTTCCACGGTGATTGTCCTCTGCCGGGCCTGAGCATGCAAGCACGCAATGTCGTCAGGCGCAAAGCGGTTAACCCGGTTTGTGCGTCGCAATACGCCGAAGCGCGCGGCATCGATGGCACTGAGGGAACCTCGGCCGCTGTTTCTCACCACCTAGCCGCAGAATATATTGGAAAAGGCCAAAAGTCTTATTGGGTTAGCTTTCACGGCGATGTTACCGTGAGGCCAAGCCCGTGCGTCAACCCGGCGAAGCCCGGTGCATGGGACGTGCTTTGCATCAACGATCGGGGAGCGAACAAATGGCAATGGCTGCAACAGCGGGCGGCGATTTCCGGACCGGAGGAATGACAGCTGAAGAGCGGAAGGTCATTTTCGCTTCCTCGCTAGGTACCGTTTTCGAGTGGTACGATTTCTACATCTACGGAACGCTGGGCGTGTTCCTGGCCAAGTATTTTTTCTCGAATGTGCCACCGAATGTCGGCTTCGTCTTCGCCCTGCTTGCGTTCGCCGCGGGCTTTGCGGTCCGCCCGTTCGGCGCGCTGATCTTCGGCCGTCTCGGCGATATGATCGGGCGCAAATATACCTTCCTGATCACGATGACCTTGATGGGCGTCGGCACCTTCTTCATCGGCCTGCTGCCGGGCTATGCGACCTGGGGCATCGCGGCGCCGATCGTGCTGATCGGGCTGCGGCTTATCCAGGGCCTAGCGCTGGGCGGCGAATATGGTGGCGCGGCGATCTACGTCGCCGAACATGCGCCCGCGAACAAGCGCGGCTACTACACTTCGTGGATTCAGACCACGGCGACACTCGGCCTGTTCCTCGCATTGCTGCTGATTTTGGGCATCCGCAGCTGGATGGGCGAAGCATCGTTCGGCGATTGGGGATGGCGCATTCCGTTCCTGCTGTCGGGCATCCTGCTTGCGGTCTCGATCTGGATACGGTTGAGCCTGAACGAGTCGCCGATTTTTCAGAAGATGAAGGACGAGGGCACGACCTCGAAGCGGCCGCTGAGCGAAGCATTCGGCGAATGGGCGAACGCCAAGATCGCGATCCTGGCTTTGCTGGGCGCGACCGCTGGCGAAGCCGTGGTGTGGTATGGCGGGCAATTCTACGCGCTGTTCTTCCTGACCCAGACCATCAAGGTGCCCGCGGTGCCGGCGCAGATCATGATCGTGGTTGCGCTGGCGCTTGGCACGCCCGGCTTCATCCTCTTCGGCTGGCTGTCCGACAAGATCGGCCGCAAGCCGATCATTCTCGCCGGCTTCCTGCTGGCGGCGGTGACGTATTTCCCGATCTTCAAGGGAATTACCCACTTCGCCAACCCGAAGCTCGAGGCGGCGTTGTCGGCATCGCCCGTCACGGTGATCTCCGATCCCGGCGAATGCTCGTTCCAGTTCAAGGCGACCGGAACCGAGAAATACACGACCGGCTGCGACATCGCGAAATCCGCCCTCGTCAACCTTTCGGTGAATTACAACAACCAGGACGCACCGAAGGGGACGCCGGCCCAGGTGAAGATCGGCGACCAGACGTTGACATCGACGGCAGTGGATTTCGCCAAAGCCTTGACGGCGGCGATCAAGGCCCACGGCTATCCTGCATCGGCCAATCCGGACGATATCAACTACGTCATGACGACGGTCCTGCTCTGGATCCTCGTAATCTATGTGACGCTGGTCTATGCCCCGATCGCGGCGTGGCTGGTTGAACTGTTCCCGAGCCGGATTCGCTACAGCGGCTTGTCGCTGCCATATCATATCGGCAACGGCTGGTTCGGCGGCTTCCTGCCGGCCACGGTGTTTGCGATCGTCGCCGCGACCGGAAACATCTACTCCGGTCTGTGGTATCCGGTCGGGGTAGCCGTGATGAGCCTCATAATCGGGTTCCTGTTCCTGCCCGAGACCAAGGACGTCGATATCACCAAAACCTAAGTTCCGCCCGAGCGGCTAACTCCGCGCGAAAAACCTTGCAAGCCGGCCGCGGGTCATTCCGCGGCCGGCTCTGCTTTGCGCCGGTCGGACCTGCAGCACGGCTTCGGGGCGACGCCGCTTCGCGTCTCGCAGGCCCATTTCAAAATATTGATGCAGGCTTTTGCGGCAAAACGGCCGGAATATTGGAATTCAGGCGCCGCGGTTAATTGATCTCGCGCCGCGCTCTCCAATCCGAGCTCGCACTATACCACCATCGGATTGAACAGCCCATTACGAATCAGTCGTCATAGCTATCGATAACCGTGTCGGCTATCGCGCGCTTTGTAATGACGCCCACGATGTCACGGGCTCTTGGCCGATTGACGCCCGTAAAAACGATGGCGGCGCCGGAACGATGGCGCTTCAATCTTGTAAACACGAGACTCAGAAGATCGACGTCCCGGCAAATAACCGCGCGGCTTTCGACGAAACGTTCGACGAGCAGGTTGGGATTGCTCTGGGATTCGCGCCATAAACCCGAGCGCGGCGGTATCAGGCCCACGATCCGGCCCTCGCGTTCGACGATAATGGCGAGCAGGTCGTCTGTTTCTTCTGCGCCTATTGCCTGCTTCAACGTTGTCCCGGCCTTGGCAAGGATGAAACGCCGCTCCATGATGTCCTCGGCCTGCTTCACAAGATATAGATTGATATGCCGCTCCTTCGGGATGCGATGGCCGCGATGGCGCAGCTTGATCGTATAGATTGTTTCGCCGATGAGGGCTCGCCTGATGCCGGCCGCGACTGCGACCGCGACGATGACGGGAACGATGATGGCGTAGTCGCGCGTCATCTCAAAGACCATGACGATGGCGGTCATGACCCCGCCGGTTCCGGCGCCAACCATGGCAGCCATGCCGACGATCGCAGCCGTAGGAGCCGTCAAGCCCGCATGCGGAAGAATCGTAGCCGACGCGAGGGCGAAGGCTCCCCCCAACGTGGCCCCGAGGTATAGCGACGGAGAAAAGATGCCCCCGGAAGCGCCACATCCGAGGCTGATGGTCGTGGCGAGCATCTTCAGCGCAAACAGCAATGCAAGCAGGCCTGCCGACGTCATTTTGTTGTCGAGCGTCGACTGGATGACCCCATAGCCGACGCCGTCCACATAGGGATGGCCGAACATGCGAGTTAGAACGACCATCATGAGACCGATCGCGGCCATGCCGATAGCATTTTGCGTATAGGCATTTCCAGGCAGCTTGGGAAACCCGTCCTCCATGACAACGAGCAGGCGAATAAAGGCCCAAGAGGCGACGCCGCACAGGATTCCGAGCAGGACAAAGGCGACCGCCTCTTCAAGACTGAGCGATTTGGCCAGAGAAAGTTGAATCTCGGTGACGACAAAGGCTGGATCGGGTCCGATCAGCATCCTGCCAATTGTCGTGGCGGCACCTGTCGCGATGACGACGGGAAGAAAGGTGCGGTTCGAGACCTCTGGCAACAGAATTTCCAAAGCGAATAACACGCCGCCGAGCGGTGTATTGAAGGTCGCGGCGATCCCGGCGCCGGCGCCTGCAGAAAGCAAGGTGATCTTCTGCCACGTCGAGAGTTTGATGGCCTGTGAGAAAGCAGAGCCCAGCGCTGCGCCGATCTGAATGATCGGGCCTTCGCGGCCGACCGCCGCCCCGGTGCCAATGGAAAGAGCCGACGCCAGCGATTTTATGATCGCGACCTGACCCCGTATGTTGCCGCGTTTGTAAAACACCGCGTCCATCACCTCGGGAACACCGTGGCCTTTTGCCTCTGGAGCGAAACGCTGCACCAGAAACACGACAACGAGGCCGCCGAGGATCGGCGAAAGAAATACCCAATTGCCAAACCGGCTCGGCCCTTCACTGACATTTGCATCGTACCAGATGCTGAAAATGCCGTTGTAAGAAACATTGTGAAAAAGCCCGATCAGCGCGCGCAATGCGACAGCGCCGCAGCCCGTCGTGATGCCCACGACCAATGCAAGACCGCAAAGGACCAGGAGATTGACTCGCCTTTCGTCGTCCTGAGCCGGCGGCGCCGCGCCGACGACAGGCTCGATGGTGGGCTTCGACGAGGAGACGGAGGCTAGCGACATGTCGGCACAATCGTTTCGGGGATGGATCAATCCAATCGACACGAAATTTGAGTGAAATCAATGCGCATTTTGGTGATTCTTGTTCGAACCGTCCTCGACCGGTCGGAGCAGAAGCGCCGCAAGCTCGCGATCGGTCGCGCAAATCGCCTGCCACGTTGCCAACGCGGTACGACAGCGGACCCCCGCACCCGAGATCAATGCAGATTTGTTGTTCATTACCCAGATACTTACAAGGGCGGTTTCGGACTCTCAGCCGCTGACGCCAACAAACTGCAGCACGATCTCGCGGCGATGCGGGCGCGCGCGATGCTCGATCAGGTAGATCGCCTGCCAGGTGCCGAGCGCGAGTTCATCTTTCAGCACGGGGATATGGAGCGAGCTCGCCGTCAGCATGGTCTTGATATGCGCGGGCATGTCGTCGGGGCCCTCGGTGTCGTGGCGCCATCGGGCGCGCTCCGGCGCGAGACGATCGAGCGCGGTCGCGAGATCCTCGAGTACGGTCGGATCGGCGTTTTCCTGGATCGTCAGCGACGCCGAGGTGTGGCGGATGAACAGCGTCACCGCGCCCTCGCGCGCGCCGGCGTCGCGCACAAACTTTGTGATCTCGGCGGTGAGATCGACAAAGCCACGGCCGGAGGTCTCGATCGTGAGCAGCGAGGTTACGATGGTGGCTGGGCTGACGGCAGATGGCGGTGTCCGCGAGGACGATTTAGATGCAATCATGAACTGTCTTTCCGTCGTCCCTGCGAAAGCAGGGACGGCTCTCCTAATCATGGGCGACGGAGTGCCGATTTCTCTTTTTCATGTGGCGGTGAGGAATTCCCGCGTCCATGAATTCTTCCCCGTACGCTTCGTACCCCAAACGCGCATAGAATTGCAGTGCATGCGTCTGAGCATCCAGGAGGAATCTGTGGACGTGTCGAAGATCAGGGTCTCCTTCAATGGCGGCGATCAACAATCTACCAATGCCAGAACCTCTATTCGACCGGCACACGGCCACGCGACCAATCTTGGCCGACGTGCCGTTATCCCTCAGCACGACGCGCGCTGTCCCTGCAGATTGGCCGTCAGCCAGCGCAATAAAATGAAGAGCTTTACCATCGTGCTCATCGCGCTCCAAATCGGCCGGAACATTCTGTTCGACCACAAAGACATGTTCTCTAATCCGAAAACACTCTTCAATGTCCTGTGTCGTATTTGCAGCCCTGACCGTAATCATCCCGGCCCCTTAGGCTTGTGCCATTCGACGGGTCCGCTTCAAATCTTACCCGTGACATCCTTCTGCATCCGGTTGGCCATCTCCACCAGCCGCCGCCACGCCTGTTCGAGGAACGACATCATGCGGTCCATGTCGCGGTCGCTCGGCAGCGGGATTTCGATCTTGCGCTCGCCCTCGGCGATCTTCGGCTCGGGCTTTTTCAACGAGTCGGTTTTCGGCAGCGGCTCGTCGATCTTGCCGGTCACCGTCGGTTCGCGGGCCGCCAGCTGCGCCTTTAGTTTTTCGTTGTCGGCCTGCAGCCGGCCGATTTCGGAATCGAGCGCGTCGCGCTCGTCGGGCACGGCATAGCAGGCCCAGCCGTTACCGTTGTTGCTGCAGGTCGAGACCGCGCCGGTGCGGGTATCGAGCCTGATCACGCCGTCATTGACCGCCTGCAGCGCGTAGCGACCATTCTCGGTGTCCGGCATCGATTCCGCGACCGCGGCGCCTGATCCGCAAAGTGCGAGGGTTGCGACCGCGACGGAAATGGAAAATTTCGAGGGCGATGTCATCATCGGATTGCTCCGCCTCAAAACCGGTAAAGCTTGCGTCGCCCCCACCCGATCCTACACCTGCGAGCGATAGGGCGCACGGCCCGACTTCAACGCGTCCGCCAGCAATTCGATCCGGTCCTGTCCCCAAAACACCTCGCCGTCGAGCACATAGACCGGCGAGCCGAACACGTCGGCCGCCAGCGCATCCTGCCGGTTCTGCTCGTAGACCGCGCCGATCGCATCCGAGCCCGAACGCTCGACCAGCGCCTTGCCGGGCAGCCCGGCATCGTCGGCGATTTTCGAGAGCGTCGCCGGGTCGGCCAGATTGAGCTGGTCTTCCCACACCGCCGGGAAGGCGCGCCGCAGAAATGGATCGGGATCGTGACCCGCCTCGAGCGCCGCAATCACCACGCCATCGGCGAGCCGCGCATTGAACGGCCAGTTCGCCGGCTGCAGATGAAACTTGAGGCCGCGCTTGTCGCGCCAGCGCTGCAGCTCGACCATGCGGTAACGCTGCCGCACCGGATGGCGCTTCAGTAACGGCAAGCCGCCGGTCTCCGAGAACAGGTCGACCAGCACCACCGGCTTGTGGTTGATTTTGAGATCGTAGGTCGCCGCGACGTCGCGGAACATTTTGTGCCCGATATAGGCCCACGGCGATTGCAGCGAGAAATAATAGTCGACCTGGCGTGACATGCGGGCTCCGGGGAGAAAGGATATTGGTATCCATCCCAACAGACCCGCTCACGCGATGCAAGATTGATCATTTCATCGACACGGCGCCGTCGGTCTCCCGTCGCCCGAACCACATCCGGCGGAACAGCCCGTCCTCCGTGACGAACTGGTGATAGACGCCAGCTTGAAAAAGCCGATGCCCAACATGGGGACAATCAGGACGGCCACCAGCCAGTGCAGGATCACCAGCAGCGGACGAAAACGCGACACAAGGGAAGTTCGCATTCACGCCTCCGCCGCCACGCGCTCCAGCGCGGCAAAATATTTCTGCCAGCCGTCATTGGCGCCCTGGGTCCTCAAAACCGTGTGGGGTGCGCTGTGCATATATTCCCATAAACATTCAGTTATTGATTCGTCACGAGCGAAAAAACGGCCGCAGCCGGGATTCGCCGATGCTGCGCGCGGCTGTTGCACTGCGTGATCGCATCAGCGCGGGATCACGTCAGCGGGAAGAAAATGAACTGAATCAGAGAGATAGATGGCTATGACGCAATCTTGACTCGGGTAGACGCGGTCAGTATGGTCCGCGCGGCTTTTGAGGGTGACGGGGCGTCATTTCCATCAACCGCAGCATCATTTCGGGTCTCCGCAGCATGGCTGATGACACGAAAGACGGCGGAAATGGCAGTCGCGATCAATCGTCCGATGAGGCTGCGCTTTCCGCAAGGCTCGGAAGTCTGGATCACCGGTTGTCCGAAATTCGGGACAGCCGAAAAATCGAGACTGACCAGTCCGGAAACGAGCAGGACGCGGCTCAGGCCAAGGCATCTGCCATGGCTGTCGGGTTTCGCCTCTCTTCCGAATTGGTCGCCGGCGTTCTTGTCGGAGCGGCTCTCGGTTGGGGTTTCGATCGCTTGCTGTCGACCTCGCCCTGGGGCTTCATCGTGTTTTTCCTGGTCGGCTTCGTTGCCGGCGTGGTCAACGTGGTGAGGTCGGCGGGCCGGGCTTCAGCCAAGCGCTGAGCGCCGACGGGAAGTCATGACATTTGAAATTCGATTGCCGGCAACAAGGCCGGAGGACCAAGAGCCGCGCGGATGAAAATCGACCCGATCCATCAGTTCAACATCGAACCCCTGTTCACGATCGGCCATATCGGCAATCAGACGATCGCCTTCACCAATTCCTCGGCCTACATGTTCGGCGCGGTGGCGCTGATCTCGATCCTGATGATCGGCGGCGTCGCCGGGCGCCAGCTGGTGCCGGGGCGATTCCAGTCGATCGCCGAAATCAGTTACGAGTTCGTCGCCAGCACAATCCGCAGCACGGCCGGCGCGGAAGGCATGAAGTTCTTCCCGCTGATCTTCTCGCTGTTCATGTTCATCTGCGTTTCGAACATCGTCGGCATCATCCCTTACGCGTTCACGATTTCGAGCCACCTGATCGTCACCGCGGCGCTGGCGCTGCTGGTATTCTTCACGGTCCTGATCTACGGTTTCTACAAGAACGGCCTGAAGTTCTTCAAGATTTTCGTTCCCAGCGGCATTCCGATCTACATCCTGCCGCTGGTCGTCTTCATCGAAATCTTTTCGTTCTTGCTGCGGCCGATCTCACATAGCGTGCGTCTGTTCGCCAACATGCTGGCCGGCCACATCTCGCTGAAGGTGTTTGCCGGCTTCGTTGCGATGCTCGGCACCTCGCTCGGCGCCATCGGCTGGGCCGGCGGCGCGCTGCCGCTGGCGCTCACGGTTGCGCTTACCGCGCTTGAGCTTCTGGTCGCGTTCCTGCAGGCCTATGTGTTCGCGATCCTCACCTGCATCTACCTCAACGACGCCATTCATCCCGGACACTAAGCGGTCCGGGGAATTTCCACCCACACTTGTATTTCTCTCCAAGGAGCTAAAAATGGAACCGGCAGCAGCAAAACTTATCGGCGCGGGCATCGCGTGCATCGGCATGGGCGGTGCGGGCGTCGGCGTGGGCGTCATCTTCGGCAACTATCTTGCCGCGGCGGTGCGCAATCCTTCGGCGGCCCAGGGCCAGTTCGGCAACCTGATTTTCGGCTTCGCCGTGACCGAAGCGCTCGGCATTTTCTCGCTGCTGATCGCGCTGCTGCTGCTATTCGTTCCGCTCTGAGCTGCACCCCTTGGGGCCGCCTTCGGGCGGCGGGCATGACAGCAACAGGAGAACTCCATGGCTGAGAGTCATACGGCTGAGAGTCATGGCGACGCAAAAGGCCAGCAGGCCGGCACCCACACCGAAGCGGATGGCGGCCACGGCGAAACCTTTCCGCCGTTCGACCCGTCGACCTTTGCTTCGCAGCTGGTGTCGCTGCTGATCGCGTTCGTCGCGCTTTATCTGATCGTCTCGCGAATTGCGCTGCCGCGCGTCGGCAGCGTGCTCGACGCGCGTCAGAACGCGATCGAGGGCGATCTGGCCACCGCGCAGAAGTTGAAGGACGACTCCGACGCCGCGCTGAAAGCCTATGAAAGCGAGCTGGCGGCGGCGCGTTCCCGGGCCCAGGCGATCGGCGCCGAGACCCGCGAAAAACTCAACGCGGCTTCCGACGCCGAGCGCAAGACGCTGGAAGAGCGGCTGATGCACAAGCTCGCTGAGGCCGAAAAAACCATCGCCGCGACACGAGAATCCGCGATGAGCAACGTCCGCAACATTGCCGCGGACGCCGCCGCCGCGATCGTGCAGCAGCTTGCCGGCATTTCCCCCGACGGCAAGTCGGTGGAAAGCGCCGTTGACGCGTCCTTGAAGGGATAACGACGATGTTCTACGAACCGGAATTCTGGGTCGCGGTCGCCTTCGTCATTCTGATGGGCGTGTTCGCCTATTTCGGCATCCACCGCACGGTGCTGAAAGCGCTCGATCATCGCAGCGACCGCATCAGGGCCGAGCTCGACGACGCGCGCCGCCTCAAGGAAGAGGCGGCGAAATTGCTGGCGGAATATCAGGCCCGCCGCGCCAGCGCCGAGCACGAGGCGCAGGACATCATCGCTTCCGCCAAAGCCGACGCCGAGCGCATCGCGACTGAAGCCAAGGCCAAGATGGAAGATTTTGTCGCCCGGCGCACCAAGACCGCCGAGGGCAAGATCGCGCTGGCCGAAGCCCAGGCGCTGGCCGACGTCCGCGCTGCGGCCGCCGAAGCCGCGGTGACGGCGGCATCCAGCATCCTGTCGCAATCGGTCAAGGGCGGGGTCGCCGACGATCTGCTGGCCAAGGGCATTACCGAGGTTCGCCAAAAGCTGAACTGACGGCATCTGGCAGCCGCGAGCGCGCGCGGCTACTTCTTCTTCCTGACGGCCTTCGGCTTCGGCTCCGGCGCCAAGGCCTGCGGATCGAAGCCGATATAGAAGATGTAGTCGTCGCCGGCTGCTCCCAGCGGCACCGGATAGACCAGGTCTTCGGCAACCAGGGTGAACGGCTCGCTGGAGTCCTCGGACATCGACACCGTCGTCTGGTAGGCCTTGGTGGCGATGGTCTTCTCCTGCACGCCGCCCTGCACCACCGCGACACGGAGTGGAATCGTCACGCTGGAAGGCGCGCCGGCGGGGCCGGCGATGACGCGGCCCTGGATACCGATTCGCGCGGTAATCTGGTCGCCGTTCTTGGTACATTGCCGCGCGGTGCGGGTGATCGTCGCCTGAAAGCGAAGATCGTTGCCGACCGGCTGTTTGCCTTCTGCGGCCACGGCATAGGTCGAGGCTCCGGCGCGAATGCTGACCGGCGGACACGTCAATTCATTTTCGGGTTCGGGCGGCGCGGTCGGAGCGCCCGGCGCGGCCGGCTCTTCCGACTTACCGCCGCCGAACAGACTCTTGAAGCGATCGGTGATCGACTGCGACGCCGCCGGCGAGGCAAACATGCCGCAACCTATTGCAAGTGAGACCGCGGCCGATATCGCGATCCTGCGGCGGCGAGCAGCCGTCATGATCCCACCCATATTATCTCCCTGGCACCTTACGTCTTCAATCATTTTGCCCCCGGGGGCCGGGTTATAGCAGCGCAATGGCGGCGAACCCAAGGCATAGGCAAGAATCCAAATATAGGGTTAGCCGCGAAAATCCTCATGCAGCAGGCCGAACAGCAAGTGATCCTGCCAGACGCCATTGATGCAGAGATAGCGCCGCGCCAGGCCCTCGCGGCTAAATCCGCATTTCTCCAGCACCCGGATCGAGGGCGCATTGGAGGGGATGCAGGCGGCCTCGATGCGGTGCAGATTGAGCTCGCCGAACAGCGAGGGCAACAGCACCCGCAGCGCCGCCGTCATGTAGCCGCGATGGGCGTGCGGCTGCCCGACCCAATAGCCGATGGTGCCGGCCTGCACGATGCCGCGGCGCACATTGGCGAGCGTCACGCCGCCGATCATCGCCCCATCCAACTCGCGAAACACGATGAACGGATAGGAGCGGTCGGCGGCGATGTCCTCGGCATAGCGGCGCAGGCGCCGCCGGAAGCCGGAGCGGGTCAGATCGTCGGACGGCCAGATCGGCTCCCACGGCGTCAGATATTCGCGGCTCGATTCGCGCAAATGCGCCCATTGCAGGAAATCCGACATCTGCGGGGTGCGCAGCAACAGCCCATGACCGCGCGGGGCGAGCGCGGCCGGTCCGCTGGATGGAAGCCGAAACAGGGCCATATTCTATCCTCCCCCGCTGCAGGTCGCCTTTACATTTAATGCAGGCGCGCCTTGGCCTTCGACTGGGTCAATCCTTCCGCAAAAGACACCGCCGTGTCCAGACCCCTTCCGCTGCCCAGCGCCACCACGGCCGGCCGACTGCGCGATAGTAGCCCCCGCGCCGCGTTCCGGGTCGATTCGACGCTGACCGCATCGATCCGGGCGACCAGCTCTTCGACCGTCAGCGGGCGGCCATAGGCCAGCACGTGGCGGGCAAGCTGCTCGGCGCGCGAGCTGCAGCTCTCCAGCGCCATCAAAAGTCCCGCCTTCATCTGCGCCTTGGCGCGCGCGATCTCGGCTTCCGTCAAGGTTTCAACCGCGTCGTTGATGACGTCGACGACCACCTCCATCATCTCGGGCGCATCGCCCGGGTCGGTGCCGGTATAGAGCCCGAAAAACCCGGTGTCGGTATAGGGCGCATGGAAGGTGTAGATCGAGTAGCACAGTCCGCGCTTCTCGCGCACTTCCTGGAACAGCCGCGACGACATCCCGCCGCCGAGCGTATTGGTGAAGACCTGCAAGGAAAACAACGACAGATCGGTCTGCGGCACGCCTTCCAGCGCCAGCGTCAGATGCGCCTGCTCGAGCTCGCGGTGCACCACGCGCGAGCCGCCCTTGCCGAACATCGCGGCTTGCGGCTTTGGCGCGGGCGTGCCTTCGAAGCTCGAAAACCGCTGCGTCACTTCCTCGACCACCCGCTTGTGATCGACGGCGCCGGCGGCTGCCACCACCATGTCCGGACCGCGATAATGCGTCGAGAGATAGCCGCGCAGCGTATCGCGACTGAAACCTTTAAGGGTTTTTGCGGTCCCGAGCAGTGAGCGCCCCATCGGCTGATCCGGGTAGCATAATTCGTTGAGATGCTCGAACACGACGTCGTCGGGCGTATCCTGCGCCGCGCCGATTTCCTGGACAATGACATTCTTCTCGCGCTCCAGTTCGTCCGGCACGAACGAGGGATTGGTGAGGATGTCCGACAGCACATCGAGCGCCAAGGGCACGTCGGCCTTCATCACCCGCGCATAGTAGGCGGTGGTCTCGGTCGAGGTGCCGGCATTGAGATCGCCGCCGACCGCCTCGATCTCCTCGACGATCTCGCGCGAGGAGCGCCGCGCGGTGCCCTTGAACGCCATGTGTTCCAGAAGATGCGAGATGCCGTGCTCGTTCGGCCTTTCGTCGCGGCCGCCGACGCCGGCCCAGACCCCCAGCGCCGCGGTTTCCAGATGCGGCATACTATCGGTGATCACGGTCAGACCTGAGGGAAGCTTGGTGACGTCGACGCTCATCCGGCAACTCCTTGCTTCGCGGCGCGGCTGACCGAGCGCACGAATTGTTCGACTTCGACCTGGTCGTTTTTCATGACCTTGATGTGCTCTTGTTTTGTCATCAGTCCCTCGAGCCAGGCCGGCAATTGCGGCCGCACGCCGCAGGCCGCCTCCACTGCATCGGGAAATTTCGCCGGATGCGCGGTCGACAGCACGATATTCGGGATCTTGGAATCCGGGGTGTCGCGATCGGCGACCGCGAGCGCCACCGCGGTATGCGGATCGACGAGATCGCCGGCTTCGCGCCAGGCGGCGCGGATCGCGGCCGCGGTCTCGGTTTCGTCGGCGCGTCCGGCGTCGAATTCCTCGCGGATCGCGGCCAGCGTCGCGTCCGGCAGCACAAAACGTCCGGATTGTTTTAACGACGCCATCAGGCGGCGAACCGTGCCGGCATCGCGGCCGCCCGCCTCGAACAACAGCCGCTCGAAATTCGAGGAGACCTGAATGTCCATCGAGGGCGAGGCCGAGGCGTGCACCTCGCGCACTTCGTAGATACCGGTTTTCAGCGTGCGCGGCAGGATGTCGTTGACATTGGCCGCAATCCGCAGCCACCGGATCGGCAGCCCCATGCGTTTTGCCACGAGCCCTGCAAAAATGTCACCGAAATTTCCGGTCGGCACGGTGAAGTCGACCGTCCGCGCCGGGGCGCCCAGCGCAACCGCCGACGTAAAATAATATACCACTTGCGCCACGATCCGCGCCCAGTTGATGGAGTTGACGCCCGACAATGCGACCGCGTCGCGAAAGCCGTGATGATTGAACAAGCCCTTCACGATCGCCTGGCAATCGTCAAACGTGCCTTCGATCGCGAGCGCGTGGACGTTGCCTGCACCTGATGTCGTCATCATCCGGCGCTGCACGTCGGAAATGCGGCCGTGCGGAAACAGCACGATCAGATCGACATTCTCCAGCCCCGCGAACGCATCGACCGCAGCACCCCCGGTATCGCCCGAGGTCGCGACCACGATGGTGGTGCGCTGCGCGCGCTGCGCCAGCACGTGATCCATCAGCCGCGAGATCAACTGCATCGCGACATCCTTGAACGCCAAGGTCGGCCCGTGAAACAATTCCAGCAAAAACTCGTTGGGCCCGATCTGGTCGAGTGGAACCACCGCGGGATGGCGGAAGGTCGCATAGGCCTCGTTCGCCATCCGCCCGAGATCGGCGTCGGAGATTTCGCCGCCGACAAACGGACGGATCACATCGACCGCGACTTCCCAATAGCGCCGGCCGAAGAATCCGGCGATGGTCTCGGCCGAAAGCTGCGGCCAGGTTTCGGGCACATAGAGGCCGCCGTCGCGGGCGAGCCCGGTCAGCATGACGTCGCAAAAACCTAAGGCCGGGGCCTCACCTCTCGTTGAAATATACCGAGTCAAACCGCCCTCCAAAGGCTGGGACCTAACACCAAGCCTTTGATATTGATGGATAATCCAAGTTTGCCGATGGCAAAGCCGCGCGGCACCATAAAGCGTTTTCGAAGGAAGGGGAAATGCCGGATTCGGCGAAAAGACCCGCCTCAGACGCGGGTCCGCGATCCCGCGGCAGGGTGCGCCCGAGGTTTGCCAGAAATTTCCTTACCCTCCAGTCAGAGGGCGCAGGGAATGCCGGGCGCCCGATGCGCCCGCAGCCGCGTGTGCAAATGTAGTGGTGGAAAGCACACGCGTTAGACAGGTCACACCGGAATCACCCGACATTCCCCGCGCAATGGTTTTACGGCTTATATCGTGCTCTCCCCGGCGACCGGGCTTTCTTGCCACCGTCGCCCCCAAGAAGCTTGCTTCTCAAGAACTTGACACCAGCGTCGGGGTGTCAGGACCACACGACTTCGCCGTCCGCAAGCTGCGCCCTCGTCTTTGGCGCCGCTTGCGTCCACCGCATCCCGTTCCAACGTCCGTGACGATCGCGATACGCCCCTCAAAGCGGGACGGGATGGCGGGGGATATAGAGGTGATTTGGGGTAACTGGGAATGGAAATCTTTTTGCAGAGAGGACTGGACAGGGCAAATCAGCTTGATCGCAAAGGGGAATTTTTCCTCAATCGGAATTCGGCCGGGGCAGCCCCGACCGACTGGCCGCGCTGATCAAGAGCGCAGCTCTCCCTACGCGCGCGACATCAGCCGATTTCAAGTGGCGGGCGGAGCGTGAATCCTATAGCGTAAACCCGTCGAAGAATACGCGCCGAAGATTGTGACCAGCCGTCGCTGGCGGCTTGCGGGGCTGCTGCGAGCCAGGATCCGTGATGCTATAGGCACCGGCTCGGGGGCGATCGGGGATTGATGCCGGCGATACGGCGGCTGCCGGAGCGAGGGATCCTCTGATGGAGCGATCGGCGCACACCTTTCATGAGGACGCCGCGTTGGCCCTTTGCCGGAGCTGCCATGGAACGCGTGAGGATCCGCGGTGTCCTGACCAGTGGGAACACAGTTACATTCTGACATCGCCTGGCCGCTGCGTTGCGACCGCTCCCGGCAGAGCCAGAGCCATCGGCAGCAGAGTGTCACGATGACCGAGCTTGCGGAAGGACCAACCCATGTCGGAGTGAGGCGCAGCTTGGCGTACTGGAACCAGGAATTTCAAAGGATCCACTCACCGATCTTGCGCTACGGCTTTGCAGCCGTTTCCGTCGCGATCGCGCTCGGGGTGGCGTTCGCATTGCATTATTACCAGTTCCGAGACGTGGAGCTGCCGGTTCTTACTGTGGCCATCGCCTTCACCACTTGGTACGCAGGAGCCGGGCCTTCCGTGCTGGCCGTTCTATTGTCCTCGGCCTGCTTCGACTATTTCTTTACGGAGCCGTTTTACTCCCTCAGCATTTCCACCAGAGATCTGCCTTACTTTCTCATTTTCGTCGCATGGGCGGCAATTGTTGCCTCGTTCAGCGCTGTCCGACGCCGAATCGAGAACAGCCTTCGCCAAACGCGTGACAACCTTCAGGTCGAAGTGGAACAGCGCAGGCATCGAGAGGGCGAAATTCGCAAACTCAATCAGGAACTCGGCAAACGGGCTGCCGAGCTCGAAGCGAGCAACAGGGAATTGGAATCTTTTGCCTATTCCGTCTCCCACGACCTGCGGGCACCACTTCGCCACATGGTCGGGTACTCGGAGCTGCTGCAAAGACAGGCATCGTCGTTGCTCGACGAGAAGAGTCAGCGATTCATACGAACGATTCTCGACTCAGCAAAAAGAATGGGCAACCTGATCGACGACCTGCTGGCGTTTTCCAGGATCGGGCGCGCCGAGACCAGAGAGACGGAGGTGGACCTGGAGCAGCTCGTCAAGGAGGTGGTCGCGGAAATCGGGCACGACATGAAGAGTCGCGACATTGCCTGGAAGATCGGCGCGCTTCCGGTCTGTTACGGAGACCGTTCCATGCTGAAGCTGGTCGTTGTCAACCTTGTTTCCAACGCCGCTAAATTCACACGCATGCGAAGGCCGGCTGAAATCGAGATTGGTTGTGTGGACGGCAATAAAGAAGAAGTCGAGGTGTTCGTGAGGGACAACGGCGCAGGCTTTGACATGCAGTACGTCAACAAGCTGTTCGGCGTCTTTCAACGTCTGCATCTGCCTGAACAGTTTGAAGGCACCGGAATAGGACTGGCCACCGTTCAGCGCATCATCCACCGCCATGGCGGCACGGTCCGGGGCGAGGGAGCGGTGGATCAAGGCGCGACTTTCTACTTCTCGCTTCCGAAAGCCCAAGATGCAGCGGAGAGGAGGGCGACCGCTCCATGACCACACTGGGACGCATTTTGATCGTCGAGGACGACCCCAACGACGTGGAGCTGACGCTTACGGCGCTGACGGACTATAACCTGGCAAATGAGGTCGTGGTTACCCGCGACGGACAACAAGCCCTGGATTACCTCTACTGCCGGGGGGAATTTCACGCTCGCCCGAACGAAAATCCCGCGGTCATCCTGCTCGATCTGAAACTACCGAAGATCGATGGATTGGAGGTCTTGCAGCAAGTGAAGGCAGACGGGCACCTGAAGATGATACCGGTGGTGGTGCTGACATCATCGCACGAAGAGAAAGACAAGATGAGAAGCTACAACTTCGGGGTGAACGCGTACGTCGTAAAGCCTGTCGATTTTCATGAGTTTGTCAATGCGGTCAAGGAACTCGGCGTCTTCTGGGCGGTCATCAACGAGCCGCCGCCGGGCAGTGTGAGAAAGCCAACGTGAAGACTCCTCTCCGAATTTTGTTGCTGGAGGACGATGCCCATGACGCGGAGCTCATTCAAGAGTTCCTTGAAGCCGATCATTTCGTCTGTGAAATAACCCGCACCCAGACTCGCGCCGGGTTCGTGGCCGCTCTCGAAGACGTTGAAACTGACGTGATCCTCGCTGATTACACGCTTCCTTCGTTCGACGGCCTTTCCGCATTGATGCTTGCGTCAAGCGCCCGCCCCGAGCTGCCTTTCATCTTCGTTTCCGGCACGCTCGGCGAGGAAGTGGCGGTTGAAGCGCTTAAAATCGGGGCGACCGATTATGTTGTGAAGACGCGACTGTCGAGACTGGTGCCCTCCGTGCAGCGCGCGCTGCGCGAGGCCGATGAGAGAGCCGAACGCAAGACGGCCGCGAAGGTCGCTGCCGGGCGTGGAGAAGCCAGCATAAGGACTCCTCTCCGAATTTTGTTGCTGGAGGACGACGCCCATGATGCGGAGCTCATTCAAGAGCTCCTTGAAACAGATCATTTCGTCTGCGAAACAACCCGCGTCCAAACTCGCGCCGAGTTCCTGGCCGCTCTCAAGAACAGTGGAATCGACGTGATTCTCGCGGATTACCAGCTTCCTTCGTTCGACGGTCTTTCCGCATTGAAGCTTGCGCAAGGTGAACGCCCCGATCTGCCTTTCATCTTTGTTTCCGGCACGCTCGGCGAAGAAGTAGCGATCGAAGCGCTCAAAATCGGGGCGACCGACTACATTCTGAAGACGCGGCTGGCGAGGCTGGTGCCCTCGGTGCAGCGCGCGCTGCGCGAAGCCCGTGAGCGAGCCGAACGCAGGATGGCCGAGGAGATCTCCCGCCGGAGTGAAAAAGAGCTGCTCGACGTGATCGAGGCGATACCGACCATGGCCTTTACAACCTCGCCCGATGGAGGCAGCGCTTGGGCAAATCGACAATGGGTGGACTATACAGGACTGACCGTGGAAGACACTTCAGGGGCCGGATGGCAGTCTACGCTCCATCCTGATGACGTCGACGAACACCTGACCGGGTGGCAGCAGTCGCTGGTCAGCGGTGAGCCTTTCGAGAACGAGGCACGCCACCGAAGTGCCGATGGCGAATACCGCTGGTTCCTGGTTCGAGCTGTGCCGCTGCGCGATGAGCGCGGCAAGATCCGCAAATGGTATGGAACGTTGACGGACATTGAAGATCGCAAGCGGGCCGAGCAAGAGCGCGAGAGGCTGCGGCAACTCGAGGCGGACCTGGCCTATATGAGCCGGGTAATGACCGTGGGAGAGCTAGCGGCGTCGCTGGCTCACGAAATCAGGCAGCCCATTGCCGCTGCCACATTGAATGCCGAGGCGTGCACACGATGGCTGCGTCGCAATGCGCCCGATGTGACAGAAGCGTGCAACTCTGCGTCCTTGATGATCGCGGACGTGATGCGCGCCGCGGAGATCATCGACCGAATTCGCTCCCTCTACCGGCGAGGGACGCCGGTACGGGCCCCTGTTGACCTGAACGAAATCATTCGAGAGATGACCGCTTTGCTAAACGAAACAGCGAATCGGAACTCGGTTTCAATCGGGACCGGGCTCGACCTCA